>Ga0164290_1000237_pt1 | contig 211194 bp, 206 predicted proteins | sample Micstemetagenome_FD_108782 | JGI IMG/M metagenome (GOLD analysis project Ga0164290, IMG submission 108782) | Contaminated culture microbial community from soil near Moab, Utah, USA - Microcoleus steenstrupii SON62 (Illumina Assembly) | ecosystem: Environmental > Terrestrial > Soil > Soil crust... | reverse complement strand
GGGGGCTTCTGTTGCCCGGTGCCCCCCGGACCGCGCTTACGTCCGCTGTTTAGGCGGCAGCAGCGAGTGTAACGGTGTTATCGTTAGCACTTGTGAATGGCCCGTCACGGCGGAACCATACCGAGCAAAAACCGCGTCTTTACCACGCCCGTCGATCCTGGTTCGCCCCCATCGGTTCCACCCAAGGATGGAGAAATAATGGTGGAGGCGCCGGGTACTGCCCCCGGGTCCGAAACGCTTATGTCACGCGGCGTTTATCGCCATAGTCGGTTTCCCGACAGGCCCTATATAGGCGCATCGGCCGGCATTTTGAAGGCGGGTGATCATCGGATATTTCCCCATGGCCGGGGGTGCTCCGCGCCCATAAAGTCCGGCGCAAACGAGGACAATGAACCGATGCCCCTCTCCAGCGACCAGCAGGCTGAAATCGACCAGGCCCGGGCCGGCGCCCAGCCGACCCTGCGTCCCGTGGCTCCGGCGCTGGAGGAGATCCTCTACCAGGCGCTGCCCGTGCTCGATCACGGCTTCGTCCGCGTCGTCGACTACATGGGCGACGATGCCGCCGTGGTGCAGGCGGCGCGCGTGAGCTACGGCCGCGGCACCAAGAAGGTCAGCGAGGATCGCGGTCTCATCAACTACCTGATGCGGCACAGGCACACGACGCCGTTCGAGATGTGCGAGATCAAGTACCACGTGAAGCTGCCGATCTTCGTCGCACGCCAGTGGATCCGACATCGCACCGCCAACGTGAACGAATATTCCGCGCGCTACTCGATCCTCGACAACGAGTTCTACGTGCCGAAGCCCGAGCATCTCGCCGCGCAGAGCGCGATGAACCGACAGGGGCGCGACGCCGTGCTGGCGGGCAAGGAGGCGGAGCGCGTCTTCGACTTGCTGAGGAAGGACGCCGAGCTGGTCTACGAGCACTATCTCGAGATGCTGAACGAGGGTGAAGCCGGGGCGCCGCTCGATCCCGAGCGATCGGGCCTCGCGCGCGAACTGGCCCGCATGAACCTGTCGCTCGGCTTCTATACGCAGTGGTACTGGAAGACCAACCTCCACAATCTCATGCACTTCCTGTCGCTGCGGGCCGACGCCCATGCGCAGTACGAGATCCGCGTCTATGCCGAGACCATGCTCGACACGCTGAAGCGCTGGTGCCCGATCAGCCACGACGCCTTCGTCGAATACCGGCTGGGCGGCACGCATCTCTCCAAGACCGGCCTCGCCATTGTGAAGCGCATGCTGGCGGGCGAGACGGTCGACCAGAGGTCGAGCGGCTTGAGCGCCCGCGAATGGCGCGAGCTGATGGCCGCCCTCGGTCAGGCGACGTGATCCGCGATCCCGGCCGGCTGCGGCTGCTGCGCGAGCGGCCGCGCGACAACACGGCGGTCGAGGAGATGAACGAGGCGGCCTTCGGGCCCGACCGCCAGCAGAAGACGGTCTACCGGCTGCGCGAGGGCGTGAAGCCGATCCGCGAGTTGTGCTTCGTCGCCATCGACCAGAAGGACCGGATGGTGGCGTCGATCCGCAACTGGCCGATCCTGGTCAACGAGAAGTGGCCCGCCATCATGCTGGGCCCGCTCGCCATCTCGCCCGAACTGCGCGGCCTGGGCTACGGCAAGGCGCTGATGTGGCACTCGATGGCGCAGTCGCGCATGCTGGGCCACAGCCGCATCATCCTGGTCGGCGATCCCGAGTACTACAACCAGTTCGGCTTTCGCCGCGATCTCGCACTCAACATCCAGCTCCCCGGTTGGGTCGAGGACCGCCGCTTCCTCGCGCTCGAACTGGTCGCCGGCTCGATGATCGGCGTCCACGGCATGATCGGCAAATGGCGCGTGGGCTGGCGGCCGAGCAGGCGGCGCAAGTAACCGTCAATCGGCATCAATGTGGAGATGCAGGTGCTTCGCTGCGCTCAGGACGACAGGTAGACAGGACGGAGCCGAATTCTGTCGTCCTGAGCGCAGCGAAGGACCTTACACCCGCTACTCGCTCGGCATTAGATCTCGAAATTCTGGATTGATCGTTCGTACCAGCTCGTTCTTGCGCTCGCGCCGCCAGCCTTTCAGCTGCTTTTCGCGTGCGATGGCGTCCGCTGGGTTGTCGTATTCCTCCGACTAGACCAGCCGAGTCGTCCGGTATTTCTTAGCGAATTCGCTGCCTTGGCCATTGCGATGTTCCCATATCCGGCGTTCCAGATCGCCAGTGACGCCGATATACATCGCGTTTCCGGAGCCGCTGACGAGAACATAAATCCAGTACTGGCGGGCGCTCATCGCGAAGGTTCGTGTCTGGTCGCTCGGTGAGGTCCTGCGCTGCGCTCAGGACGACAAAATCACTGCACCACGATGTTCGGCGCCTTGCGGGCGCCGCGCTGGTTGGCGCTCAGCTGCTTCCACATGCGGCCGGCGATGTTCTTGTAGGCCTGCGCGTGGGCGCTGTCGGGCTTCGACACGACGATGGGATGGCCGCTGTCGGACGTGGTGCGGATGTCGAGGTGCAGCGGGATTTCGCCGAGAAACGGAACGCCCAGCTTGTCGGCTTCCTCGCGGGCGCCGCCGTGGCCGAAGATTTCCGAGCGCTCGCCGCACTTGGGGCAGAGGAAGTAGCTCATGTTCTCGACGATGCCGAGCACCGGCACGGCGACCTTGCGGAACATGGCGAGGCCCTTGCGCGCGTCGACGAGGGCGATGTCCTGCGGCGTCGAGACGATGACGGCGCCGGCCAGCGCCACGCGCTGGGCGAGGGTGAGCTGGGCGTCGCCGGTGCCCGGCGGCATGTCGACGACCAGCACGTCGAGGTCACCCCAGGTCACGTCGCGCAGCATCTGCTCGAGCGCGCTCGACACCATGGGACCGCGCCAGATCATCGGCGTGTCCTCGTTCACGATGTAGCCGATCGACATGGTCTTGAGCCCGAAGCGCTCGATCGGCTTCAGCATCTTGCCATCGGCCGATTCCGGCTTCTCGGTCACGCCCAGCATGCGCGGCATCGACGGGCCGTAGATGTCGGCGTCGAGCAGGCCCGCCGAGAGGCCGTTGGCCGCGAGGCCGAGCGCCAGGTTGACAGCGGTCGTCGACTTGCCGACGCCGCCCTTGCCCGACGCCACGGCGATGATGTGTTTCACGCCCGGCACGTCGATACGGCCACCGCCGCCCGTGGTCTTGCCCCCAGGCGCGCCATGGCTGTGCCCGTGCGCATGGCCGTGATTGCCCGGTGCGGGAGGCGGGGCGGGGCGGGGCGTCGCCGCGGCGCGCTCGGCGGTCATCACCGCGGTTGCGGAGAGAACCCCCGGCATGGCGCGGATCGCCTGCTCGCAGGCCTGGCGCAGCGGCTCGAGGGCCGTGCCGCGAGCGGGGTCGACATCGAGCGTGACCGCGACATGACCGGAGCGCGTGGCGATGCCGCTCACCATGCCCAGCGCCTCGACGCTGCGGCCGGTCGCCGGATCGATGACGGTTTCGAGAACCTTCCGGATGGCCGATTCGCTTATTTCCGCCATGTTCTGCTTCTTCCGCCGCGGCGCATTTTCATGTCCGCCGCTTGATTGAAGGTGGGCCTGCCGTCACATATATGCAGCTCGTGTGGAAATCAAAAGCGACAACGCGCGAACGCGCGGCAAGCAGGGGCCCTGAGGTGAACGATGGCGTGGAATAACAACGGCGGCGGCCCCTGGGGCGGCGGCGGTGGAGGCGGCGGCTCTGGTGGCGGCGGCGGTCCCTGGGGCGGTGGCGGTGGCGGCGGCAACCGTGGCGGTGGAGGCGGCGGCGGTGGCGGCCCCTTCGGCTCGCGGCGTCCCCCCGACATGGAAGACGTCATCCGCAAGGGCCAGGAGCGGCTCAAGAACCTCATGCCCGGCGGTTTCGGCACCTACAAGGGCATTGCCCTCGTGGTGCTCGGCGCGCTGGTGATCTGGCTGGCGACCGGCTTTTTCCGCGTGCAGCCCAACCAGCAGGCGATCCAGCTCGTGTTCGGCAAGCCCTACGGCAAGCCCGTCGAGCCTGGCCTGCACTACAATCTGCCCGCACCGATCGGAAACGTCGTGGTCGTGAACGTGCAGGATCAGCGGCGCACCGTCCTCGGCTCCCGCGGCGCCCAGGCTTCGACTCCTTACACGCGGGGTCCGCGTCCGACTTCGACCGAAAACCTGATGCTGACCGGCGACGAGAACATCGTCGACATCGAGTTTGCCGTGCTCTGGCAGATCAAGGACGTGTTCAAGTACGCATTCGACGTGCGCAATCCGGAGGAGAACGTCCGCTCCGGCGCCGAAGCCGCGATGCGCGAGGTCATCGGCAAGTCGAACCTGCAATACGCCCAGACCGAGGGCCGCAGCCGCATCGAGCAGGACACCAAGGATCTGCTGCAGGGCATCCTCGACGAATACGGGCTGGGCGTCCGCATTTCGCAGATCCAGCTTCTGCGCGTCGACCCCCCGCAGGAGGTCATCGCGGCGTTCCGCGACGTCCAGGCGGCGCGTGCCGACAAGGAGAAGCTGATCAACGAGGGCAATACCTACCGCAACCAGCAGCTTCCGCGGGCCAAGGGTGAAGCCGAGTCGATCGTCCAGCGCTCCGAGGCCTACAAGGCCGAGATCGTCGCTCGCGCCAGCGGCGATGCGCAGCGCTTCGACCAGGTCTACGAGCAGTGGGCCAAGGCCAAGGACATCACCACGGAGCGTCTGTATCTCGACACGATGGAAGAGGTGCTGCGCAACGTGAACAAGGTGCTGGTCGACAAGGGAACGACCAACAATGGCGGCGTGCTGCCTTACCTGCCGCTGCCCGAGCTGCGCTCGGGTCAGACGCCGGGAGTCGGCCCGCAACCACGACCGGCGCCGCAGCCTCTGCCGGGAGCCACGCGATGAGCAACCGTTCGATCATCGCGCTGATCGCGCTCGCGGTCCTGGGTTTCCTCGTGACCCAGACCTTCTACACGGTCGACCCGACCAAGCAGGTCCTGGTCCGGCAGTTCGGCGCCATCGTCGGCGAACCGAAGACGCAACCTGGCCTCTACGCCAAGATCCCGCTGATCCAGGACATCCAGCGGATCGACCGCCGGCTGCTCGACTACGAAGCCGAGGAGTTCGAGATCATCGCGGGCGACCAGAAGCGCCTCGTGGTCGATGCCTATGCCCGCTACAAGATCGTCGCGGCCAAACTTTATGCGCAGACCGTGCCGGGAGGCGAGACGACCCTGCGCGGCCTGCTCGACTCGCTGATCAACTCGGAAATCCGTGGCGTCCTGTCGTCGGTGCCGCTGCATGCGGTGCTGACCGACCAGCGCGCCAACCTGATGGACGAGATCACCAAGCGGGTGAACGGCAAGACCATGGAACTGGGTGTCCAGACGGTCGACGTGCGTATCAAGCGCGCCGATCTGCCCCAAGCCAACTCCCAGTCGGTCTACAACCGCATGAAGACCGACCGCGAGCGCGAGGCCGGACAGCTCCGCGCCGAGGGCGACGAGGAGAACGCCCGCATCAAGGCGACGGCCGACCGCGAAGTGGCGGTCATCAAGGCCGACGCCGGGCTGAAGGGCCAGATCCTGAAGGGCGAGGCGGATGCCGCCGCGACCGAGATCTACGCCAAGGCCTTCAGCAAGGATAAGGACTTCTACGGCTTCTACCGGCGCATGGAGGCCTACAAGCAGGCGTTCGGTTCGGGTGGCTCGACCATGCTGCTCAGCCCGGACAACGACTTCTTCCGCTACTTCAACGACCCGTCCGGAATACCGGCACTGAAGAAGTAGAACCCGGCAAGAACCGTACCGGACCGGCGGCTGTGGCACTCCTGCCACGCCGCCGGTTTCTTTTTGGAGACACGTGAAAAACCCAGCAAATACGGGCCTGATAACGGCCTCTTTATTTGCGCCACAATCGGGCCGCAGGTAGACAGGAACTCTAACGCGCGGCGCCGGCCGTACCGACCGTTTGGCCTTGAGCGCCGTTGGAGGTCGGTCGTGATTCTAGCTGATTTTCAAGGCTATTTCAGAGGAGCCGCTCTCGCGGCCATCGCGTCGCTTGGTCTCGTGGCGACGGAGCCGGCTTGGGCGCGCCAGCCGACGGAAAGCTTTTCCGAGCTGGTCGACAAATTGATGCCGACCGTCGTCAACATCACGACGACGCAGAACGTGCCCCAGCAGGGTCCGCGGCTGCGCGACATGCCGCAGCTTCCGCCGGGCTCGCCCTTCGAGGAGCTCTTCAAGGAGTTCTTCGACAAGAAGGGTGGCGAGGAGCAGCAGAAGCGTCGCGGTACCTCGCTGGGCTCCGGGTTCGTGATCGACGGCGAGGGCTACATCGTCACCAACAACCACGTCATCCAGGGCGCCGAGGACATCACGGTCATCTTCCGCGACGACACCCAGCTCAAGGCCAAGCTGATCGGCTCCGACAGCCGCATCGACCTGGCCCTGCTGAAGGTCGAGCCGCCGAACAAGAAGCCGCTGCCGGCGGTGAAGTGGGGCGATTCCGACAAGTCGCGGGTCGGCGACTGGGTGATCGCCATCGGCAACCCGTTCGGCATGGGCCATTCGGTGACGGCCGGCATCATTTCGGCGCGCGGCCGTTCGCTGAACGACTCGCTCGACGACTACCTGCAGACCGACGCCGCCATCAACAAGGGCAACTCGGGCGGCCCGCTGTTCAACACCGACGGCGAGGTGATCGGCGTCAACACTGCGATCTACTCGCCCTCCGGCACCAATGCCGGCCTCGCCTTCTCGATCCCGTCGAATCTCGTGAAGCAGGTCGCCGACCAGCTGCGCGAGTTCGGCAAGGTCAAGCGCGGCTGGATCGGCGTCAGCTACCAGAGCGTCACCGACGATATCGCCGATTCCTTCGGCCTCGACCGTGCCCGCGGCGTGCTGGTGGCCAATGTCACCGCGGACGGTCCGGCCTTCAAAGCCGGACTGAAGCGCAACGACATCATCATTTCCTTCGGCGGTCAGGACGTACTCGACCTGCGCCGCTTCCCGAAGATCGTCGCCAATGCCCGGGTCGGCAACACCGTGGACGTCGTCGTCTGGCGCGGCGGCAAGGAAGTGCCGCTGAAGCTGCGCGTCGGCGAGCAGGAAGAGGCCGAGAAGCAGAACACGTCGGCGCAGGGAACGAAGAAGCCGGCCGAGCCCGACCAGCCGGTGACCTCGACCATCGAGCAGCTCGGCCTTTCCCTGCAGAAAGTCACCGACCAGCTGCGCGAGCGCTATGGTCTCTCCGACCAGGTGAAGGGCGTGATCATCACCAAGGTGGCGCCCAACAGCCCGGCCGCCGAGAAGCAGCTCCAGGCGGGCGACGTCATCCTCGAGGTCGACCAGAAGCCGGTGACGACGCCGCAGGAGGTCACCGAACTCGTGACCAAGCTGCAGCAGCAGAAGAAGCGCTCCGTGCTGCTCTTCGTGGAACGTCAGGGCGATCCCCGCTTCGCGGCGCTCCGGCTGCAGAAGTAGGGTTCACCTCCGGACAAACGAAAAGGCCGCGCACCGCGCGGCCTTTTTTGTTTCTCCGTCGTCTTGAGCAGAGCGAAAGACCTCGCCGAACGACCAGATTGCGTCCTGCGTTGTTGGCGGGAGGTCCTTCGCTGGCGATCAGACGACAAGCGAGTCAGCCGACCTTAACCACCAACTTGCCGAAGTTCTCGCCCTTGAGCAGTCCCATGAAGGCCTCGGGCGCCCTGGCGAGCCCGTCGATCACCGTCTCGCGGCTCTTGAGCTTGCCCGACGCCACCAGCCCGCCGACCTCGTTCACGAACTCGCCCATGAGGGCCACGTGGTCGGAGACGATGAATCCCTGCAGGGTGAGTCGGCGCTGGACGATGGTGAACATCTTCTCGGGGCCGGCGATCGGCGTGGCGTCCTGGTATTCCGAGATAGCGCCGCAGAAGGCGACGCGGCCGAAATTGTTCAGGCGCGCGAAGACGGCGTGGAAGATCCTGCCGCCGACATTCTCGAAATCGGCGTCGATGCCCTTGGGGCAGAGCTTGTCGAGTACCGCGCCCACGTCGCGCTCGGTCTTGTGGTTGAAGCAGGCGTCGTAGCCCGCTTCGGCCACCGCCCACTGGCACTTCTGCTCGTCGCCGGCGCAGCCCACGACATGCGCGCCCGCCAGCTTGGCGAGCTGGCCGGCGACCTGGCCGACCGCGCCGGTCGCGGCGGAGACGAACACCGTCTCGCCGGCCTTCGGCTTGCAGATGTGCTTTATGCCGTACCAGGCGGTGAAGCTCGGCATACCCAGCACGCCGAGATAGGCCGACAGCGGCAGGCCGGCGGCGTCGATCTTGCGCAGGCCCTTGCCGTCATGGACCGTATGCGTGGCCCAGTTCAGCATGCCCATCACGATGTCGCCCTTGGCATAGCGCGGGTTCTTCGACTCGACGACCTCGCCGACCGAGCCGCCGGTCAGCGGCTTGTCGAGCTCGAAGGGCGGCGTGTAGGAGCGCAGCTCGGTCATGCGCGGTCGCATGTAGGGATCGAGCGACAGGAAGCGCTGCGCCACCAGGATCTGGCCGTCGGCCAGGGCGGGGAGCGCGACCGTTTCGGCGCGGAAGCAATCGGCAGTGACGTCGCCCTCGGGGCGCTTGGCGAGGACGATCTGCTGGATGTCGGTCATGGGTCTTTCCTCTCTTCGAAGTCGCTCAGGCGATAGCCCTGCAGGTAGAGCAGCGCGCTCAGGTCGCCGTGGTTGATGCCGGCCGGCACTTCGGCCGCCACGGCAGGTTTGGCATGGAAGGCGACGCCGAGGCCGGCGGCCTTCAGCATCGGCAGGTCGTTGGCGCCGTCGCCGACGGTCACGGCATCGGCGATGGTGATGTCGCGTTCGCCGGCCAGCCGCTGCAGGGTCGTGAGCTTGGCTTCCTTGCCGAGGATCGGGCGGCCGACCGTACCGGCCAGTGAGGTGCCGTCATGTTCCAGCACGTTGGCGGCATCGAAGTCGAAGCCCAGCTTCTTGCGTACCATCGCCGTAAAATAGGTGAAGCCGCCCGAGACCAGCGCGCAATAGGCGCCGTGCTTCTTCATGGTCGCGACCAGGGTGGCGCCGCCCGGCATGTAGCGGATGCGCGTTGCGGCCTCGTCCAGCTTGCCGACCGGCAGTCCCTTCAGCAGCCCGACCCGCTCCTCGAGCGCGCCGGCGAAATCGATCTCGCCGTTCATGGCGCGCGCCGTGATGCCGGCGATCTTCTCGCGCAGGCCGAGGAAGTCGGCCAATTCGTCGAGCATCTCGTTGTGGATCATGGTCGATTCCATGTCCGCGACGAGCAGATTCTTGCGCCTGCCCTGCGAGGCGAGGACGATCGCATCGACATCGGGAAGGGCGGGTGGCGCGGCCGAGCCGTCGAACGGCAGATCGCAGGCGATGCCGGGGGCCAGCCAGTCGGGTTGGCCGACGGTCGCGCCGGCGCGCTTCAACACTTCGGCGGCGGTCGCCACGATGGCGTCGCTGAGGACGGGGCGGGCGGGATTGGCGATGAGGACGAGGACGTTTTTCACGCCCCGGCTCTAGCGGCGGGGTCGCGGATTTGCAAACAGTGCGCCGGCTCATGGTTTCGCAGGCAAAAGCTCCTGTCATCGTCGTCACCGGACCGACCGCCAGCGGCAAGTCGGCGCTGGCGCTCGCGCTGGCCGAGCGTCGCGGCGGCACGGTGATCAACGCCGACGCGATGCAGACCTACGACGCCTTCCCGATCCTGACGGCGCAGCCGGCGCCCGAGGAGCAGGCGCGGGCGCCGCACGCGCTCTACGGCGTGCTGCCCCTCGGCGAGACCGTGTCGGCGGCGCGTTGGCGCACGCTGGCCAGCGGGGAGATCGAGCGGGCGCGGGCCGCCGGCCGTGTGCCCATCCTGTGCGGCGGCTCGGGCCTCTACCTGCGCACCCTGATGAAGGGGATCGCACCGATACCCGACGCGCCGCCCGAGCTTCGGGAGCAGGCCAATGCCGACTGGGCCGCGCTGGGTCCGGCAGCCTTCCGGGCCCGGCTGGCCGAGCACGATCCCGTCCTCGTCGGCCGGCTGAAGCCGGGTGATCGCCAGCGCCATGTTCGCGCCTGGGAAGTCTGGCAGGCCACGGGCCGCCCCTTGAGTGCCTGGCAGGAGGGCGAGGCCTCGACCGCGCCCTGGCGGTTCGTGACGGTGCTGCTGTCACCTGACCGGACCTGGCTGCGCGAACGCATCGAGCGACGCTTCGACGTGATGCTGGCGGGCGGCATCGAGGCCGAGGCGCGGGCGGTCTTCGACCGCCAGCCCGATCCGGCCTGGCCCGGTCTCAAGGCTCACGGCGCACCCGAACTGTTCCGCCATTTCCGGGGAGAGATGTCGCTGGAGGACGTCCGGCGAGTCGCCATCGATCACACGCGGCAATATGCCAAGCGCCAGATGACGTGGTTTCGACACCAGATGGCACCAGATCTGGTGTTCGACCCGAGGGCTGATCAAGCTCTGGTCACGATTGAGAAATATTTGGACAATCCAGACACCTGAAACTTTGCGTTTCGATCTTTTTGGATTGACCGGTTCCGACCCTGCCACTATGTTCCGCCGCGCCGCAAAACCCCCGTTTTGCGGCACATTTGTCAGAAGGAGAGCACTGTGACGAAGCCTGAGGAGTCCGCCACGACCGGCGCCGATCTGTTGGTGAAAGCCCTGATCGACGAGGAAGTCGAGGTCGTCTTCGGCTATCCCGGCGGTGCGGTCCTTCCGATCTACGATTCGCTGTTCAAGCAGAACCGGCTGCGCCACATCCTGGTGCGCCACGAGCAGGCGGCCGTGCATGCCGCCGAGGGCTATGCCCGCTCGACCGGCAAGGTCGGCGTGGTGCTGGTGACCTCCGGTCCCGGCGCGACCAATGCCGTGACCGGCCTAACCGATGCGCTGATGGATTCGATCCCGCTCGTCTGCCTGACCGGCCAGGTGCCGACTCACCTGATCGGCAACGACGCCTTTCAGGAAGCCGACACGACCGGCATCACGCGTCCCTGCACCAAGCACAATTACCTGGTGAAGTCGGTGGGCGATCTCGCCCGCTCGGTCCACGAGGCCTTTTACGTGGCGCGCTCCGGCCGTCCGGGCCCGGTCGTCATCGACCTGCCCAAGGACGTGCTGATGAACAAGCACGAGTACACGCCGCCGCCGAAGGTCGCGGTGACCCACAAGAGCTACCGGCCGCAGACCCAGCCGGACCCGAAGAAGATCGAGCAGGCGATCGAGATGATCGCGCAGGCCAAGCGCCCGGTGTTCTATGCCGGCGGCGGCATCATCAATGCCGGTCCCAAGGCCTCGAAGCTGCTGACGCAGTTCGTGCATCTCACGGGCTATCCGGTCACCAACACGCTGATGGGCCTGGGCGCCTTTCCGGCCTCGGACAAGCAGTTCCTCGGCATGCTGGGCATGCACGGCACCTACGAAGCCAACCTGGCGATGCACGGTTGCGACGTGATGATCAACATCGGCGCGCGCTTCGACGATCGCATCACCGGCAACCTGACGAAGTTCTCGCCGAACTCGAAGAAGATCCACGTCGACATCGATCCGTCGTCGATCAACAAGAACGTCCGTGTCGACCTCGCCATCGTGGGCGACGCCGGCATCGTGCTCGAGGAGCTGCTCAAGGCCTGGAAGGCGAAGCAGCCGAAGGTCGACCAGAAGGCGCTGAAGGCGTGGTGGGCCGAAATCGACACATGGCGGGCGCGCAACTGCCTCGCCTACAAGCCGAACAAGCAGGTGATCAAGCCGCAATACGCGCTGGAGCGGCTCTATCATCACATCAAGGACAAGGACCACTACATCACGACCGAAGTGGGCCAGCACCAGATGTGGGCGGCGCAGTTCCTGAAGTTCGAGCAGCCCAACCGCTGGATGACCTCGGGCGGCCTCGGCACCATGGGCTACGGCTTCCCCGCGGCGCTGGGCGTGCAGATCGCTCATCCCGAGGCGCTCGTCATCGACGTGGCGGGCGAAGCCTCGATTCTGATGAACATCCAGGAGCTCTCCACGGCGGCGCAGTATCGCCTGCCGGTGAAGATCTTCGTGCTGAACAACCACTACATGGGCATGGTCCGGCAGTGGCAGGAGCTGCTGCACGGTGGCCGCTATTCCGAGAGCTATTCAGAATCTCTGCCCGACTTCGTGAAGGTCGCCGAGGCTTTCGGCGCCAAGGGCCTGCGCTGCGAGGATCCGGCCAAGCTCGACGATACGATCAAGGAGATGATCGATCTGAAGCACCCCGTAATCGTCGACGTCATCGTCGATGAGAAGGAAAACTGCTTCCCGATGATCCCCTCGGGTGCTGCCCACAACGAGATGCTGCTGGGGCCGGACGACAAGCAGTCCACGACGGTGTCGGAAGAAGGCATGGTGCTGGTGTGAGCAAGGATACGTCTGTGGTCGCCCACACGATCTCCGTCCTGGTCGCCAACGAGCCGGGCATCCTCGCGCGCGTGGTCGGCCTGTTCTCCGGCCGCGGCTACAACATCGAGAGCCTGACTGTCGCGGAGACCAACGCGAAGGAAAGCCAGTCGCGCATCACCATCGTGACCAAGGGCACGCCCATGATCATCGAGCAGATCAAGGCGCAGCTCGACCGTCTCGTGCCGGTCTATCGCGTGCGCGACCTCACGGTCGAGGGCCCGCACATCGAGCGAGAGCTGGCGCTGGTGAAGGTGAAGGGCGTCGGCGAGAAGCGCGTCGAGGCGCTGCGCCTGGCCGACGTGTTCCGCGCCAAGGTGATCGACGCCAAGTCCGATTCCTTCGTGTTCGAGGTCACGGGCAACAGCGACAAGGTCCAGACCTTCATCGGCCTGATGGAGGCGCTGGGCCTGGTCGATGTCTGCCGCACCGGCATCGTCGCCATGTCGCGCGGCGGCGAGGCGCTCTAGGCATGGAGTACGTCGCGGCCCTTGCCGGGCTCGCGGTCGTCCATCTGCTTGCCGTGGCGAGCCCCGGCCCGTCGACGGTGCTGGTCGTCCAGACCGCGGCGGTCGCGGGCCGCCGTGCCGGACTCCTCGCGGCCTTCGCCATGATGCTGGGCGCGGTCGCCTGGGCTGCTGCAGCGCTCTATGGCCTGCAGATCCTGTTCGCGCGCTTCGAGTGGCTCTACGTCGCCTTCCGCATCGGCGGCGCGCTCTATCTGCTCTATCTCGCCTGGATGCTGCTGCGCCATGCCGGCGCGCCGCTGCCCGAGGCCGATCCGTCGGCAGGGCGGGGAGGGGCCTGGCAGGGCTTCCTGAAGGCGCTTCTGCTGCAGCTCAGCAACCCCAAGGTCATGGTCTTCATGGGCAGCATCTTCGTCTCCCTGCTGCCCGCCCAGATGCCGTCCTGGATGGAGGCCACGGTGCTGGCCATCGTGGCGGTCAACGAGTTCAGCTGGTTCGCCCTGCTGACGCTGCTCTTCTCGGGCGAGACGGCGCGCGCCTTCTACCGGCGAACCAAGCTCTGGCTCGACCGGTTCATGGGCGGCGCGCTGGCGCTGCTGGGCCTGAAGCTGGCCTTCGACCGCTAGTAGTTCGACAGGCCCTTGATCGACGCGACGCGGCCTTCGATCTCGGCCAGGTTGGCCGGCGCCTTGTCGATCACGAACAGCGCCTGGGTCCGTCCGTTCATCTGCAGGGGATCGCCGCCCTCGCGCTGCTGCATTTCGCCCAGGAAAGTGCCGGCCGGGCGGCAGGTCGGGGTGGCGCTCAGCCCGCCGAAATTGACGCCGGGATAGCGCAGGCAGATCTGGGTGATCGACTGGCCGCTCGAATCGCTGGTGTTCTCGACCATCCATTGACCCTGGAAGATCCGGCGCTGGCCGACCATCCAGACGAGGTCGCGACCGTCCGCCGTCGAGTAGTGGATCTGGGCCGGGCCGTTGCCGCGGGTCCACAGCCAGGTGTGGTTGCGCATGGCCCGGGCGGCCCCGTGCAGCGTCGAGTTCTCCACGGCGTAGTCGATGCCCGGCATGCCGACGGCCGGTCCGGTGGGCGCGTCGGAGGGCTGCGAGCAGGCCGCCAGCGCGAGGGCGGCGAGCGGGAGGGCGAGGGTGGAGCGAAGGGACGACATCAGGAAGCTTTCCTCTCGGAGGCTTGGGCGGGAGCGGCTACCCCATACCATATGTAGAATCGGGGTTCGCTGGCGAGGGGCGTCTGGGGTTCGACGCAGGGCGACCATGCATTGAAGCAGCATTCGAGGCTGGTTTTTACGGGCCGGTTTGTCTACTAACCCCCGTTCTTTGCGAGAAGTCAGCCAGGAGGAATGGCGCCAATGCGTGTCTACTACGATCGTGATGCCGACGTGAACCTGATCAAGGGCAAGAAGGTCCTTGTCGTCGGTTACGGCAGCCAGGGCCATGCCCACGCCATGAACCTCCGCGATTCGGGCGTCAAGGACGTGCGCATTGCGCTGAAGCCCGGCTCGGCCACGATCAAGAAGGCCGAAGGCGCCGGCTTCACCGTGATGAGCCCGGCCGACGGCGCAAAGTGGGCCGACATCGTGATGATGCTGACCCCGGACGAGCTGCAGTCGGACATCTACAACGCCGACCTCGCCGGCAACATGAAGCAGGGCGCGGCGCTGGCCTTCGCGCACGGCCTCAACGTCCACTTCAACCTGCTGACGCCGCGTCCCGACCTCGACGTGTTCATGATCGCGCCGAAGGGCCCCGGCCACACCGTGCGCTCCGAGTATGTGCGCGGCGGCGGCGTGCCTTGCCTCGTGGCGGTGGCGGCGAACTCCTCGGGCAATGCGCTCGAGATCGCGCTCAGCTACTCGTCGGCAGTGGGCGGCGGTCGCGCCGGCACCATCGAGACCTCGTTCAAGGAAGAGTGCGAGACCGACCTGTTCGGCGAGCAGGTCGTCCTGTGCGGCGGTCTGGTCGAGCTGATCAAGGCTGGCTACGAGACGCTGGTCGAGGCGGGCTACGCGCCGGAGATGGCGTACTTCGAGTGCCTGCACGAAGTGAAGCTGATCGTCGACCTCATCTTCGAGGGCGGCATCGCCAACATGAACTACTCGATCTCCAACACCGCCGAGTACGGCGAGTACAAGACCGGCCCGCGCATCGTGACCGCCGAGACCAAGGCGGAGATGAAGCGCGTCCTCGAAGACATCCAGTCGGGCCGCTTCGCCCGCGACTGGATGCTGGAGAACAAGGTCAACCAGGCCTCGTTCAAGGCCACGCGCAAGCGCATGTCGGAGCACCCGATCGAAGAGGTCGGCGAGAAGCTCCGCGCCATGATGCCGTGGATCAAGGAAAAGGCGTTGGTCGATAAGGCGCGCAACTAAGCGCGCCTTGGCGGGCGGCAGCGCTTGTAACCAAGCGCGAGAGCCCGCACGGATCAGAAAGAATGAAGGCGCCGAAACCGGCGCCTTTTTCTTGTCTATTTTGCACGGAGCGGGCTCCCGCGCCTCTGAAGGCGCTGCCGCCCGCCGGCGCGCGTGAACGCGCCTAGATAATGTACCCGCCACCCGACGCATCGAGCATCGCGCCGGTGATGAAGGACGACTCGTCCGACAGCAGCCACAGCACCGCCTCGGCGATCTCGGCCGACCGGCCGACGCGACCCATGGGAATCGACTTCTCGATGTTGGCGCGGAACGCGGCGTCCTTCAGCCGGCCCTCCGTCATCTCGGTCAGCACCATGCCGGGCCGCAGCGAGTTCACGCGGATGCCCTCGGACGCGACCTCGCGGGCGAAGCCCTTGGTGAAGGCGTCGACCGCGCCTTTGCTCGCGGCATAGGCCGAGGAGCCGAGGCGTCCGCCGAGCGTCGCCGCCATCGACGAGACGTTGACGATCGCGCCGCCCTTGCCGCCATGTTTCGTCGACATGCGCCGGGCCGCCTCGCGGCAGCACAGCATCAGGCCGGTGACATTGGTGGCGAACAGGTTGGCCAGTACCGCGGCGTCGTATTCGTCGACCCGGCCGCGCTTGCCGTTGGTGCCGGCGCTGTTCACCAGATGGGTGATCGGCCCCAGCGCCTTCTCGGTCTCCTCGAACAGCCGCACGATGTCGGCCTCGCGCGCCATGTCGCCGGGCAGGGCGATCGCCTTGCCGCCCCTGGCCTCGATATCGGCGACCACCTGTTTAGCCTGGGAGTCGCGGGTCCGGTAGTTGATGGCGATGCTGTAGCCGCGCGTCGTGGCCTGGCGGGCGGTCTCGGCGCCGATGCCCGAGGCGCCACCGGTGATCAGGAGGGTTTTGCTCATGGCGCGATGATATAGTGTCGGCAACGCTTCGGGAGGAAAAAGCATGAAGGCCGCCGTTCTGTTCAAGCCCAACGAGCCACTCCAGGTCGTGGAGTGCGAACTCGACCCGCCCAAGGCGCAGGAAGTGCGCGTGAAGATGAAGGCGTCGGGTGTCTGCCAGAGCGACTGGCACATCATGAACGGCGACTGGCCGTCGCCCATGCCGATCGTGCCGGGACACGAGGCGGCGGGGGAGATCCTCGAATGCGGCCCAGGCGTCACGACGGTCAAGCCGGGCGATCACGTGATCTTCTCGTTCCGCCCCCATTGCGGCCGCTGCCGGTACTGCTCCCAGGGCCGCACGGTGCTCTGCATCGGCCGCGCCTCGGTGCCGCCGGGCGCGCAGCATGACGGCACGCTGCGGCTGAAGCACAAGGGCGAGGGGATCAACCAGATGGCCCGCATCGGCACCTTCGCCGAGGAAGTCGTGGTGCCCGAAGAGATGGTGGTGCCGATCCGCAAGGACATGCCGTGGGCTCAGGCGGCGCTGGTCGGCTGCTGCGTTGCGACCGGCGTCGGCGCGGTGACGCGCCATGCCAAGATCGAAGCGGGCTCGACCGTGCTGGTGATCGGCTGCGGCGGCGTGGGCCTCAACGCGGTGCAGGGCGCGATGCTCTCGGGCGCCAGCAAGATCATCGCGGCCGACATCCTCGACAACAAGCTCGAGATGGCCAGGACCTTCGGCGCCACGCACACGATCAACACCGCGACCGACAACGATCCGGTCAAGAAGGTGAAGGAGATCACCGGCGGGCTGGGCGTCGACTATTCCTTCGACGCGGTGTCGGTCGGCGCCACGCAGGCGCTGGCTTTCGACGCGCTGGCGCCGGGCGGACACGGCGTCGCGGTCGGCATCTCGGCGGCCACGGCGAAGGCGCAGTATTCGCCGATGATGATGGTGTTCGGCGAGAAGACGATGAGCGGCACGTTCTACGGCTCGGTTCGCCCCGATCTCGATTTCCCGGTGCTGGTCGACCACTACATGAACAAGCGCCTGAACATCGACGGCCTGATCAGCCGTACCTACAAGCTTTCGGAAATCAACGAAGGCTTCAAGCGCATGATGGCGGGCGAGGTCGCGCGCGGCGTCGTGGTGTTCGACTGATCATGTCTCTCTACGAAATCCTCGTCTTCGTGGCTCTCGCCGCTGTCGGTGGCTGGGCCTACTACCTGTACCGTCAGGACACGAAGCCCAAGTGAAATGAGCACCCTCGACGAGTTCGGCCTGACCGACGAGCAGGTCCTGATCCGGCGCAACGTCGCCGAACTGCTGGCCCGCGTGCTGCCGCCGGAGGAGATCCGGCGGCTCGACGAGGAGTCGGCTTTCCCGCACGCCGCGTTCGATGCGCTGGCGCAAGCGGGCTACATGGCGCTGCCCTACGATCCCGCCTATGGCGGCATGGGCGGCAGCCGCAAGGATCTGGTCGTGCTGGTCGAGGCGCTGGCGCGTCATTACAGCGGCGCGTCCTCGCTCTACCTGCCGACCGTCGTCTATGGCGGCATGCACCTGCAACTGACGGCGGGCGAGCATCTGCGGCGGCGCTATCTGCCGGAGATCTGCGCCGGCAAGCTGAAGTCGGCATTCGCATTGTCGGAGCCCGACACGGGATCGGATGCGTCGGGCATCAAGACGCGGGCGGTGCGCGACGGCAACGGCTATCGGATCACGGGGCAGAAGCTCTACATCAGCGCTGCGCACGTCGCCGACTACCTGATGGTGGTGGCCAAGACCGACAGCGAGGCGCGACACAAGGGCGTGACGCTGTTCTGGGTCGATGCGCGCGCGGCCGGCCTCACGATGCAGCCGCTGCCGACGCTGGGCCGGCGCACGACGCACGCCAACGAGATCTTCTTCGACGGTGTGTTCGTGCCGGCCGACCATGTGATCGGCGAGGAGAATCGCGGCTGGTCCGGCCTGATGAAGGGTCTGAACCTCGAGCGCCTGTGTCTCGCCGCGCAAGCCTGCGGCAACATGCATTTCGCCATCGAGTACGCCAAGCGCTTCGCCCAGGAGCGCATCCAGTTCGGCCAGCCGATTTCGAAGTTCCAGGCGATCCAGCACAAGTTCGCCGACATGCGCATCCTGCTGCGCACGACGCAGGCGCTGACCTACCGCCTGGCCGACATGCTCGATGCCGGCCTCGATCCCGTCGAGGAGACGGCGATCGCCAAGATCCAGGGCACCGACGGCGAGTTCAAGTGCGCCCATCTCGCCATGGAGATCATGGGCGGCGCCGGCTACACGATGGCGCACGACATCCAGCGCCTGTTCCGCGACGTCCGCGTGGGCTCGATCGGCGGCGGCACCAACGACATCCAGCGCAACACCATCGCCAAGATGATGGGCCTCTGAAGTGCGCAAGATCGGTACAGACCTCACCCTGAGGAGGCGCGTAGCGCCGTCTCGAAGGGTGACTTCAGGAACGAGGTGCGCGTTGCCCACCCTTCGAGATGCGCCCCTGCGGGGCGCTCCTCTGGGTGAGGCCGGTCGTTTGCTTGTGAGCCAGTCTTAGTGCGCAAGATCGGCGACGCGTCGTTCTTTCGCATCGTCGATCGCCTGCTCGAACCCGGCACGTCGCGCGCCCTGAAGACGTCGTGGACCGTCGACGGCGTCGCCTGGCAGCGCGAGCGGCACTCCTACGCCGGCGCCAGCCACGGCTTCACCGTCGAGGTGACCACGGGGCGCGCCACCGGCGCCGCGCCCTGGACGATGCTCGTGGTGAAGGAATACTGGCGCTCGGGAACCGGCGAGGAACTGAAGTCTCATCAATGGGCGCATATCGAGACGGGCCGGCGTGCCGATGTCGTGGCCTGGCTCGAACGGCAGGAGCGGCGGCTGGCGAACGCCTGACGCACCCGCAGCGCGCAACTTTTCAGTCGCGACGAATCAGCAACGAGCACAAACAGTGACCATGGGTGCGGCCGTTTGAATCGCCTTGCGAGCCTTGCCTTGCCGGTCTAAACCCGGTCGCACCTCCGGCGCTGGACCTTGGAATAGCGCCAAAAATTCAAGATTTCGCCGTAATTACAGAGACTTAACTCAATGCTGTCGCGCGTCATCGGGCTATTTTCGGCGGACATGGGCATCGACCTCGGTACGGCCAATACGTTGGTCTACGTGAAGGGTCGGGGCATCGTTCTCAATGAACCGTCCGTCGTGGCCCTCACCACGCAGAGCGGCAAGCGTCAGGTCCTCGCGGTCGGCGAAGAGGCCAAGATGATGCTGGGCCGTACGCCCGGCAACATCCAGGCGATCCGTCCCCTGCGCGACGGCGTCATCGCCGACTTCGAAGTCGCCGAGGCGATGATCAAGCACTTCATCTCGAAGGTGCACAATCGCCGCAGCTTCGCCCATCCCCAGATCGTGGTCTGCGTGCCCTCCGGCTCCACCGCCGTCGAGCGCCGCGCCATCCAGGAATCGGCCGAGAGCGCCGGCGCCCGCAAGGTCTGGCTGATCGAGGAGCCCATGGCGGCGGCGATCGGCGCCGGCCTGCCGGTGACCGAGCCGACCGGCTCGATGGTCGTCGACATCGGCGGCGGCACCACCGAGGTGGCCGTGCTGTCGCTGGGCGGCATCGTCTATCCGCGCTCGGTGCGCGTGGGCGGCGACAAGATGGACGAGGCGATCATCGCCTACATCCGCCGCAACCATAATCTCCTGGTCGGCGAAAGCTCGGCCGAGCGCATCAAGAAGACCATCGCGTCCGCCTGTCCGCCCGACGACGGCGAGGGCCGCACGATGGAGATCAAGGGCCGCGACCTGATGAACGGCGTCCCGAAGGAACTGGTAATCACCGAGCGGCAGATCGCCGAGAGCCTTCAGGAGCCGGTGAGCGCCATCGTCGAGGCCGTGAAGGTCGCGCTGGAAAACACCGCGCCGGAACTGGCCGCCGACATCGTCGACAAGGGCATCGTGCTCACGGGCGGCGGCGCGCTGCTGGCCAACATGGATACCGTGCTGCGCCAGGCGACCGGCCTGCCGGTCTCCGTGGCCGAGGATCCGCTGCTCTGCGTGGCGCTTGGCACGGGCCATGCTGTCGAGAACATCGTGCGTCTTCGCGGCGTCCTTTCTTCGATGTACTAACAGGCCGCGCCGCCGCCCGCTTGGGTTAGAATGGGCAGGAAATGGCGATTCGGGACGACTTCGAGGTAGTCGCGGGCCAGGTGCGCACGGTGGTGCAGCGCTTCGCCCTCGGCCTGCTCGTGATCGCCGCCTTCGGCATCATGCTGGTCGGCAAGGCCGACACTGTCCTCGTCGAACATGCCCGCGTGCTGGCGCTCGATGTGGCGAGCCCCGTCCTGGAGGCCATCGCCCGGCCGGCCGCCTACGCCAACCGGGCCATCGCCGATCTCCGTGAATTCGCCTCCCTGCGCGACGAGAACGCCCGGCTGCGCGAGGAGAATGCCCGGCTGCTCGCCTGGCAGACCGCCGCGCGGCGCCTTGAGAACGAGAATGAGGGCCTGCGCAGCCTTGCCAGGTTCCGAGAGGGACCCGAGGCCTCCTTCATCACCGCCCGCCTCGTGGGCGACAGCGTCAGCGCCTACATGCGCGGCGCGCTGCTCAATGTCGGCCGCCGGGTCGGCGTGGCGCCGGGTCAGGCGGTCGTCACAGGAGAGGGCCTGGCCGGCCGCATCGCCGAAGTGGGCGAGAACAGTTCGCGGGTCCTGTTCGTGACCGACGTCAATTCCCGGCTGCCGGTTCTGGTCGAGCGCACGCGCGAACGGGCGATCCTGGCCGGCGACAATTCCCCCCGGCTTCGCCTCGCCTTGCTGCAGGGCGTCGCGGGCGTGCAGACCGGCGACCGTATCGTGACCTCCGGCCATGGTGGCAGCTTTCCGGTCGGTATTCCCGTCGGTGAGGTCGTGGAAACCAGCGAAGGCAGCATCCGCGTTCGGCCGTTCACCGATTTCTCCCGCCTCGAATTCGTGCGCGTCGTCGACTACGGCGTGACCGGCCTCGTCGGGGCCGGCGCCCCGCCGCCGCCGGCCGCGCCGCCGGGCGGCACAGCCGTGCGGTCGCGCTGACATGCGGACCGACGGCACGCTCGCCCTGCTCGACCGCTGGGGCCGCGCCGCGCTTCCCGGCACGGTGCTGCTGTTCTTCGTGCTGCTGACCCTGGCGCCGCTGCGCGCCCCGTATCTTTCGGACGCGCTGCCGCTGCTGCCGGCGCTAGTGGTCTTCCAGTTCAGCCTGGCGACGCCCGAGCGCCTGCCGGGGCCGCTGCTGCTGGCCCTGGGCGTCCTGCTCGACCTGCTGCTGGGAGGCCCCGGCGCGCCCGTCGGTGTCAGCGCGCTGGGCTTCGTGCTGATCCGCGCGGCCGTCGTGGCCAACCGCCGCTACCTCGTGGGCGTTCCGTTCCTGTTCCAGTGGATCGGCTTCTGTATCGTCTGCTGGGGCTTCGTGGCGCTGGTCTGGGCCTTCACGACCCTGTGGACCTGGGCGCCCATCGATCCCGTGCCGGCGATGTTGCAGTATGTGGTGGTGATCGTGATCTACCCCCTGCTGGCCCCGCTGCTCGCGCGCGTGCGCGCCCGCGACCCGCTGAACATTCCCGAACTGTCCCGCGGCGGCGCGCGGACGGGCGAGACGGCGCTATGAAGAATTTCCGCAAGGGCGACGGCGAGCGCAGCGGCCTGTTCACGCGCCGCGCGCTGGTGCTGGGCGGCGCGCAGGCGGTGCTGATGACGGCGCTGGCCGGCCGGCTGTACCAGCTGCAGGTCGTCGAGACCGACCGGTTCGCCACGATGGCCGAGGAGAACCGCATCAACATGCGGCTGCTGGCGCCGTCGCGCGGCCAGATCTTCGACCGCAGCGGCGTGCCGCTCGCCGTAAACCGCAACAATTTCCGCGCCATGGCGACGTCGGACCGTGGCCGCGGCGCAGACCTGCTGGTCGAGCGCCTCGACCAGATCTTCAGCCTGGGCGAGGCGGAGAAGGTCCGCCTGCTGCGCGAACTGCGCCGCAGCCGCAGCGCCCAGCCCATCGTGGTGCGCGAGAATCTGGGGTGGGAAGAGGTGGCGCGGCTCGAGTTCAACGCCCCCGACCTGCCCGGCGTGTTCATCGATCTCGGCCAGTCGCGCGACTATCCCGAGGGCGAGCTGATGAGCCATATCGTGGGCTACACCGGCCGCGTCGCCGACGAGGATCTCGCCGGTCGCGACGATCCGGTGCTGCAGCTCGCGACCATGCGGTTCGGCAAGAAGGGGGTCGAGCGCTCGCTCGAAGACAATCTGCGGGGTCGTGCCGGCGCCGTTCAGGTCGAGGTCAACGCCGTCGTCCGCGTCGTTCGCGAACTCGACCGGACGGAGGGCCAGCCCGGCGCCAACGCGCTGCTGACCATCGACCTCGACATCCAGCGCTTCGCCATGGAGAAGATGAAGGAGCACAAGAGCGGCTCCGTCGTCGTGCTCGACGTCGTCACCGGCGACGTCATCGCCATGGTCTCGACGCCCGGCTTCGATCCCTCGACCTTCGCGCGCGGTATCACGCAGACCGAATGGCGCGACCTGCTCGATAATCCCGAGCGGCCCCTCCACAACAAGGCGATCGCCGGCGTCTATCCGCCGGGCTCGACCTACAAGATGGTAACGGCTCTGGCCGCCCTCGAGGCCAAGGTGATCGACCCGTGGACGCGCCTGCCGTGTGCAGGCTTCCTCGAACTCGGCAACATCAAGTTCCATTGCTGGCTGAAGGGCGGCCACGGCTCGACCAACGTCAGCGAAGCCATCGCCATGTCGTGCGACTGTTTCTTCTACGAGGCGGCGCGCCGGGCCGGCATCGACCGGGTGAGCGACATGGCCCAGCGCCTGGGCTTCGGCAAGGTGAGCGAACTCGGCCTGCCGGGCGAGTCCGCCGCCAACCAGCCGACGCGCGCCTGGAAGCAGGAGAAGATCGGCAAGCCGTGGCAGCACGGCGACACGTTCAACCTCGGCATCGGCCAGGGCTACATGACCGCGACGCCGCTGCAGCTCGCCATCATGACGGCGCGCATCGCCAATGGCGGCTACGAGGTCCAGCCCAACCTGCTGCTGGCCAAGGCGACGCCGCGCGAGGAGCTGGTGCCGCCGCCGCCCCGCGCCAAGCCGACCGCGCCGTCGCTGCGGCTCAACCCGCAGCATCTGGCGATCGTGCGGCAGGGCATGTCGGACGTGGTGAACAGCAGCCAGGGCACGGCCAATGCGCTGCGCGTCAAGCAACCCGAATTCACCTATGCCGGCAAGACCGGCACCGCGCAGGTCAAGCGCATCACCGAGCGCGAGCGCGAGATGGGCATCACCCAGGCCTCGCTGCCGTGGCATCTGCGCCATCACGCGCTGTTCGTCTGCTATGGCCCGGTCGACAATCCGCGCTATGCCTGCGCCGTGATCGTCGAGCATGGCCAGGCCGGCGGTGCCACTGCGGGTCCGATCGGCCGCGACGTGCTGGTCGAGACCATGAAGCGCGACCCGTCGCGCCGCACCGACCGCTTCAAGAAGATGGCGTCGCGATGAGTCTGGCCGCCATGGGCAGCAGCGCGGCGCTCGACGCGCCGGCGCCGGTCGGTTTCGCCGAGAAGATCTGGCGCATCAACTGGGGCCTCGTGCTGGTGCTGACGGCAATCGCCGGCATCGGCGTGCTGGCGCTCTATTCGGCGGCCGGCGGAAGGTTCGAGCCGTGGGCGGCGCGTCATGCGGTGCGCTACGGCTCGGCCTTCATCCTGATGCTGGTGGTGGCCCTGATCCATCCCAAGGTCTGGCTGTCGCTGGCCTGGCCGATCTACATCGTGTCGGTGCTGATGCTGGTGGCGGTCGACGTCATCGGCAAGATCGGCATGGGCGCCCAGCGCTGGCTGGTGATCGGCCCGATGCAGATCCAGCCTTCCGAGATCGCCAAGGTCGCCGTGATCCTGGTGATCGCGCGCTACTATCACGGGCTGCGGCGCGAGCAGGCCTCACAGTTCGTCTACACGATACCGCCGCTCATCATGATCCTCGTGGTGGTCGGTCTCGTCATGGTCCAGCCCGACCTCGGCACCGCGCTGATGGTGCTGATGGGCGGCGGGGCGCTGCTGTTCGTGGCGGGGGTGCGGATCTGGATGTTCCTGGCGGCCGGCATCGGTGCGGTGGCCTGCCTGCCGATCGCCTGGTCGCTGATGCACGACTACCAGAAGAAGCGCGTGCTCACCTTCCTCGATCCCGACCGCGACCCGCTGGGCGCCGGCTACCACATCACCCAGTCGAAGATCGCCATCGGCTCGGGCGGCATGTTCGGCAAGGGGTTCCTGAAGGGCACGCAGTCGTCGCTCAACTTCCTGCCCGAGAAGCAGACCGATTTCATCTTCACGACCTTCGTCGAGGAATGGGGCATGGCCGGCGCGCTCGTGCTGCTCGGCCTGTTTGCCCTGGTGGTGGTCTGGGGTTTCTCCATCGCCTTCCGCAGCCAGCATCATTTCGGCCGCCTGCTGGCGCTGGGCGTCACGGCGATGCTGTTCCTCTACGTGTTCATCAACACCGCGATGGTGATGGGCATGCTGCCCGTCGTCGGTGTCCCGCTGCCGCTGGTCAGCAACGGCGGCACGGCGCTGCTGTCGGTCATGTTCGCCTGCGGACTGCTGATCGGGGTCAACGTCTACCGCGACGCCCAGCTCCCCCGGACCCGATAGGCGAGCCGGCAAAAAATCCTTCGAACGGGGCTATCGACAAGGCGGAACAGCCTTGGTATAGCCGCCGCCTTCCGGGCAATGACCCTGCTAGGCAGTGGGGGCGCATAGCTCAGTTGGTAGAGCAGCTGACTCTTAATCAGCTTGTCCCAGGTTCGAGCCCTGGTGCGCCCACCAAGCCCGGTCAATGTTTCCAAGCACTTAGACTATCTGCCCCCAAGGAACATCGCGGGTACGGAATTGGACGTCTCAGAACCGCGTCCAACTCGTGGCAATTTGCACGATAGGATCGGCATCAGGGAAGGCTTCCGGCGGCTCTTGATCTGGCGCAATGTCGTTTCGACGGCATTGCGTGATCAAGCGCTCCAGTCCGCCAGGGAGAGCCTCGTGCCTGCGATTCCGATGATGACGAGAGCCGTGGCGACGCTCTTCAGCCCGCGCACCGGCCCGTCATGACACCGGCCTCCGCCGGCCTCACGGAGCAGGAGGCCGGGCGGCGCCTCGCGGCCGACGGACCGAATGAGCTTCCGGCCGCCGGTCCGCGTCGCCTCTGGCAGATTGCCTTGGAGATACTGCGCGAGCCGATGTTCGGCCTGTTGCTGGCGGGCGGGGCGGTCTACGCCGCCCTCGGCGACCTGGTGAGCGGAGTCGTGCTGCTCGCCTTCGCCTCCTTGTCGGTGTCGATCTCGATCGTGCAGGAGATCCGCAGCGAGAAGGTTCTCGATGCCCTGCGCGCGATGACGAGCCCGCGCGCTCTGGTGATGCGGGACGGCCGGTCCCGGCGCATCCCGGGGCGGGAGGTCGTCCGCGGCGATGTCGTGCTGGTCGCCGAGGGCAACCGCATCCCGGCCGATGGCGTGCTGCTGGAAGCGCGCGAGTTGCTGGTCGACGAGTCCATGCTGACGGGCGAATCGGTCGCCGTGGCCAAGCGCGCCCGCGGCTCCGACGCCGACGGCGCGAACATGCGGCCGGGGGGCGAGAATATCCCCGCCGTCTTCTCGGGCTCGCTGGTCGTGCGGGGAACCGGCGTCGTTCTCATCCAGGCTACCGGCGCGGCAACGGAGATCGGTCGGATCGGCAAGTCGCTCGCCTCGATCGATGCCGCCACGCCGCGCCTGTCGCTGGAGACGCGGCGGCTGGTGAGGTTGTTCGCCGTGGGTGGCCTGCTGGCGAGCGTGGCTGTGATCGTGACGTACGGTCTGTTGCGCGGCTCGTGGCTCGACGCGGCGCTGGCCGGCATCGCGGTGGGCATGGCCATGCTGCCGGAGGAGTTTCCCCTCGTGCTCGCGGTCTTCATGACCATGGGCGCGTGGCGAATCTCGCAGGCCCGCGTGCTGACGCGCCGGGCCACCGCCATCGAGACGCTGGGGGCCGCCACGGTCCTGTGCACCGACAAGACCGGCACCCTCACGCGCAACCAGATGACGGTCCAGGAGTGCGTTGCCGCGGACGGGTCGGACCGCGCGCAGCTCCTGCGATGGGCCGAGCTGGCCTGCGTGCCGGAGGCCTTCGACCCGATGGATCGCGCCATCGCGCAGGCGGCGTCGGTTCAGACGGAGGGCCGCTCGCTCGTGCGCAGCTATGCCCTGTCGGCCGACCTGCTGGCGGTGACCCAGGTCTGGCGGGTGCCCGGTGAGGCGCGGCTCGTGGTTGCCGCCAAGGGCGCGCCGGAGGCGATCATCGACCTGTGCCGGCTTGCGCCGGACGGAGCGCGTGCGATCCGCGATACGGTCGAGGCACTCGGTACGCGCGGCGTGCGTGTCCTCGGGGTCGCTCACGGCGTATCCGGCGAGGGCCCGCTGCCCGACTCGCCGCGTGGCTACACGTTCCAATGGGCCGGCCTCGTGGGGCTCGCCGATCCGCTTCGGCCGGAGGTGCCAGGCGCCATCGCCGAGTGCCTCGCCGCGGGCATCCGCGTGGTGATGATCACCGGCGATCACCCGACCACGGCCCAGGCGATTGCGCGAGAGGCCGGGCTTCCGGCGGATACGGTGGTGACCGGTCGGGAACTGTCCGATCTTTCCGACGCCGCGTTGCGGGAGCGAGTCGCCACCGTCGGAGTGTTTGCGCGCATCCTGCCGGAGCAGAAGCTGCGCATCGTCGAAGCGCTGCAGGCGCGAGGCGAGGTCGTGGCGATGACGGGCGACGGCGTCAACGATGCGCCGAGTCTCAAGCGCGCCGACATCGGCATCGCCATGGGCGGGCGCGGAACCGACGTGGCGCGCGAGGCGTCCTCGATCGTCCTGCTCGACGACGATTTCGGCTCGGTCGTGCGGACCGTCCGGCTGGGGCGCCGCATCTACGACAATCTGCGCAAGGCCATGGGCTACATCGTCGCCGTCCATGTGCCGATCGCGGGAATCGCCCTGCTGCCACTGCTGACGGGGCTGCCGCTCATCCTGCTGCCCGTGCACATCGCCTTCCTCGAGATGATCATCGATCCGGCCTGCTCCGTCGCCTTCGAGGCCGAGCACGAGGAGCCCGACGTGATGACCCGACCGCCGCGCGCGCCCGATGCCCGGCTGTTCTCGGCATCGATGCTCGCCGGGAGCGTCCTGCAGGGCGTTGCCGCGCTGTCGGTAACCGCAGCCGTCTACCTGCTCGCCGTCCAGCGCGGAATGCCGGAGGAAGAAGTCCGCACGCTCACCTTCTTCACCCTGGTGCTTTCCAATCTCGGATTGATCGTCGCGAACCGCTCCTTTCGCGGACACCCGTTCGATTTCCTGACCGGCGGCAATCGGGTGCTGCTCGGCATACAGGTGCTCACCCTTGCGTTTCTGGCCGCGACCGTGACCGTGCCGCCGGTCCGGCGCCTCTTCGGCTTCGGAGCGATGCACTGGGACGATGTCCTGATGGTCGCACTCGCGTGCACTCTCCTGGCGCTGACGCTGGCCCTGCTCCGCCTTGCCCGGCGCACCTGGGAGCGCACCAGCGGGAGGCGATTCAAGACACACTCGTGATTGCGGAGGACTTTTCACGGCTCCCGCTTGCTAGAATGGAGCGCCTCCGGAGTTCAGCCATGCGTCCCACCGTCTTCGTGCCCTTCCTCTGCCTCATGCTCGCGTGCTTCGGCGCGCAGGCGCAGTCCAGGGCGCCGGATTTCTTCGCCTTCGTCCTGTTCGGTGAGGGAAGCGATGGCCAGCCCCTGCCGATGGTTCGCAGCGTCGCCGAGGGTGCCACGGCCTGTCCGGTCCTGCGCACGACGGCGGGCGGGGGATCGACGACGATGAGTCCGCGTCGCCGTCCGCCGGGCGGTCACTTCGACGCCGTGATGGTCTGCGAGGCCCGCTATCCGGTCGGCGAGGCGGCCAGCGTCTTCCTGGGTGACCGGCGCCTCGACCTGCCGGTGGTGTCGCTCGGCACGCCGCGCCGCGTGGTGCTGATCGGCGACAGCGGCTGTCGCGGCGAGACGCTCGCCAAGCCGCAGTATTGCGGCGGCGACGGCTTCGCCAAGGTCTGGCCGTTCGGCATCCTCTCCGAGGAGGAGGCACACAAGCGCCCCGATCTCATCGTGCATGTCGGCGACTACAATTATCGCGGCACCGAGCGGGGCCTCGTGCTTCCCACCAGCCTCACCGGCTACGCCGCGCCGCTCAAGGTGAGCGTGTACGACACGGGCGACCTCGACGATGAGGACGAGCCCAGCCTGCCGATCGGCGCCGCCTACTGGAGCCAGAACATCGAGGGCAGTCCGAATCCGGACAAGTGGACCAACTGGCGCGACGATTTCTTCCGGCCGGCCGCCCGGTTGCTGGTGGCCGCGCCATGGCTCTTCAGCCGCGGCAACCACGAACTCTGCAGTCGCGGCGGTCCCGGCTGGTTCTATCTGCTGGATGTGAATTCACCCTTGCTCGGGCCCGGCCGCCGGCAGAAGGAGTGTCCGCCCCAGCTGCCGGCCGACTGGCGACCCGGCGCATGGCCCAAGCCGCCCGCGTTGCCTTTCGCCGGCCAGCCATTCCCGATCGTGTCCGACGCGCCGTTCCGGCTCAAGCTCGGCAAGCTCAACATCATCGCCGTCGATTCGGCCAATGCCGCCGACGCCGTGCTCTACAATCTCGAGACCTACCTCACGCAGTATGGCGAGGTAGCGAGGATGCTGGCCGAGGATCCGACGCCGACCTGGCTGGTGACGCACCGGCCCGTCTGGGCCGTGGTCAGGCGCGACAAGGGCGGCCCGATCGGGCTCACGCCCTACGGCTTCATCAACGAGACGCAACGAGAAGCGATCCATCGCGTGTTCCGCGGAGGCCTGCCGCGCCACGTCACGGCCGTCATCGCCGGACACATGCATCGGTTCCAGGCGATCGGTTTCGACGGGCCGCACCCGCCTCATCTCGCCGTGGGCACCGGCGGCATGGAACTATCGCACGTTCAGCCGCCGCCCTCGCCGGAAAATCCCAAGGCGCCGGTGCGCGTGGACGGGCTGGACAGGGGCCCGGCCTATGTCGTGGGTCTGCGCGATTTCGCGGCGATGATCGTGCAGCCCGTCGAGGACGGGACCTGGAGCAGCGTGCTCTACGGCATCGAAGGCCAGGCGCTGGCGATTTGCGATTCGCGCTGGCCGGGGCCGGGCCGGCAGCGCTCGATTTGCGAACTGAAGTGATGCCTGCGCGCAGTCCGTCGATCGCTCACGCCCGGCCGGCGGTGACCTCGCGCTGATAGAAGAGCAGGTCGAGCTCCGGCGCCTCCTGGCCGAGGCCGGTCAGGATCATGTGCGCCTGGCCGCGGTGATGGGTCTGATGGTTGAACCAGTGATCCAGGGCCGGCATCAGTTCCTGCACGAATTCGTCCGGCGTCGAGACGCGACGGTAGCGGATGACGCCCGCAAGCCGCGCCTCGTCGAGTCCGTCGATCCACGCGACGATGCGGCGGTCCTCGGCTTCGCGCGCCGCGCGCAGACCGGCGAAGTCCTCGTGCAGGATCGCGTCGAGGCGTTCCGGTGCATCGCCCGCGCTGGTGAAGCGTTTCATCCAGATGCGATCGGTCGCGAGCAGATGATTGAGGGTGCCATGCATCGACTTGAAGAAGGCGCCCCGGTCGGCGCGATACGCCGGGTCGCCGAGCCTGGCGGCCGCGTCGTAGAGCCGGCGATTCGCCCACGCATTGTAGCCCGCGAAGGTGACATAATGTTTCTTCATGCCTTCATCCTGCACCGCCGCCTTGCGGTTTCAAGATTGATTGGCTGGTTCAACCTGTCGGCCCCTGGATTGTCGGAGTAAGCAGATGACGAGACGAATCGGCATCCTGACCAGCGGCGGCGATTGCGCCGGGCTCAACGCCACCATCCGGGCCGTCGCGTTGCGGGCGCATCATGGCCATGGCTGGACGACCGTCGGCGTGCGTTACGGCACGCTCGGCCTGCTCGAGCGGCCGGTGGAGGCGGTGCCGCTCGATCCCGACCGGCTGAGCGCGGCGCTGGCGCGGCAGGGCGGTACGTTCCTCGGCAGCACCAATCGCGGCGATCCCTTCGCCTTTCCCATGCCAGACGGCAGCCGCAAGGACCGGTCGGGCGAGATGGTCGAGGGGCTGAAGCAGCTCGGTCTCGAGGGGCTGATCGGCGTCGGCGGCGACGGCAGCCTCGCCATCCTGCGCAAGCTGCTGGCGCCCTCGGGCATCCCCTTCGTCGGGATTCCCAAGACCATCGACAACGATGTCGGCCACACCGAGCGGGCCGTCGGCTATTCGACCGCTGTGGCGATCGCCACCGAGGCACTCGACCGGCTGCAGCCGACCGGCACCAGTCATGAACGCACCATGGTCCTGGAGGTGATGGGCCGCGACGCCGGCCATATCGCCATCGCGGCGGCGATCGCGGGCGGTGCCGACGTCGTGCTCATCCCCGAAGTCCGCTGGAGGCTGGAGAACGTCGTCGCGCATATTGGGCGCCTGCGTGCCGTGGGACGCACGTCGGCTCTGGTCGTCGTGGCGGAAGCGGCCGGCCAGTCGGACGAGGCCGCCGATCCGTCGGCCGATGCACCCGACCACGGCGTCGGCGACTGGCTGGCCAAGCGGCTGGCCCGGGCGACCGGAGCGGAAGCCCGTGCCACGGTGCTGGGCCATGTCCAGCGCGGCGCCATGCCGACCGCCGAGGATCGACTGCTCGCGTCCGCGCTGGGCGTCCGCGCCGTCGACCTTCTGGCCGAGGGCAAGGGCGATCACATGGTGGCCTGGTGGAACCGGCAGGTGATCGACGTGCCGCTGTCGAAGGTCGTTGGGCGGTCGCGGACGGTCGATCCCGACGGCACGCTGATCCGCACGGCGCGGGCGCTGGGGATCTGCCTGGGAGATGCCGTCTAAGCGAGATCGCTGCGCGACAGCCAGAAGACCTCGCCTTCGCTGAGTTCGGTGTCGAGCCACAGGAAGGGGAGCTTGGGGTAGGCGGCTTCCAGCGGGGCGCGGCCGCGGCCGATCTCGCAGACGAGGCCACCGCTCTTGGTCAGGTGTTTGGGCGCGTCGGCCAGGATGCGGTGCACGAGGTCGAGCCCATCGTTGCCCGCCGCCAGCGCCATGCGCGGCTCGTGCCGGAACTCGGGCGGCAGCTTCGCCATGCCGCCGGCATCGACATAGGGCGGGTTGCTGATGATCAGGTCGTAGCGCTGGCCCTGCAGCGGCCGGAAGAGATCGCCGCGATGGACCGTGATGCGGTCGCCGAGGCGATGCGTCGCCACGTTGCGCCGGGCGAGCGCCAGCGCGCCGGCCGACAGGTCGACGGCATCGACCTTCGCGCGCGGAAAGGCCAAGGCCGCCAGGATGGCGAGGCAGCCGGAGCCGCAGCAGAGATCGAGGATGCGGCGCGGCCTTGCGGTGGGAAGCGCGCCGCCCGCGAGCAGGTCGCCGATGAAGGAACGCGGGATCAGCGCGCGCCGGTCGATGTGGAAGCGCACGCCCTGCATGTAGGCGGCTTCCAGCAGGTAGGGCGCCGGCATGCGCAGCGAAACCCGCGCTTCGATCAACGTGATGAGCCGTGCTTTCTCCGCCGGTGTCGGCACGAGGTCGAGCCACGGGTCGATCCGGTCGATCGGCAGCCGCAGCGCCTCCAGCACCATGAAGGCCGCCTCGTCGTCGGCATTGGTCGTGCCGTGGCCATAGGCCAGCCTCGCGGCGCGGAAACGCGCGACCGCGAACTTGAAGAAATCACCCAGGGTGACGAGAGAGGGTTTGGTCGGTCGCGCCATGCGGGCCTACATTACCGGATATGAATCGCCGCGCGCTTCTTTTCGCCGGTCTTGCCGTCGCAGCGGCGGCTGTCGCGCCGGTCGGGTCCGCGCCGGTGGGGGCCGCTCCGGCTGAGATCAGGGTCATCCTGGTCGGCGGCCCCGATTGTCCGCCCTGCGTGCGCTGGAAGCGCGAGTACCTCGAAGCCTGGGTCGCGTCGCCGGAGTTCCGGCGGGTCGTCTGGGAAGAGGTCGAGGCCGCCCGCTTCCGCGAGGTCTATCAGGAACAATACTGGCCGGGCGCGCTGGCGCCGATCCTGAAACAGATCCCGCGCAAGAGCGGCGCGCCGCGCTTCCTGATCGTGCAGGCCGGCAGGCTGGTGTCGAACCATCTCGGCGTCAGCAAATGGGCCAACACGCTCGACGATCTCCGCAAACTTCTGGGATAGCAACATGGCAGGCGCTCTCGACGGTCTGGTCGTCCTCGACCTCACGACCCATCTCTCCGGACCGTTCTGCGGCATGCAGCTTGCCGACATGGGCGCCGACGTCATCAAGATCGAGAGTCCCCAGGGCGATTCGATGCGCGGCGCGCCGCCGTTCCTCGAAGGCGAGTCGGCGCCGTTCATGCTGTGGAACAGGAACAAGCGCGGCCTCAAGCTCGACCTCAAGAACGAGGAGGATCTCAAGGTCTTCTGGGAACTCGTCGACGGCGCCGATGTCGTGCTGGAGAATTTCCGCCCGGGAGTCATGAAGCGGCTCGGCCTCGGCTGGGAGGCGCTGCACGCGCGCAACAAGCGGCTGGTGCTGGGGTCGATCTCGGGTTTCGGCCAGACCGGCCCTTATGCCAGTCGCGGCGGCTTCGACCTGATCATCCAGGCCATGTCGGGCCTGATGTCGGTCACTGGCCCCAAGGACGGCCCGCCCTACCGCATTCCGCTCGCCATCTCCGACGTCGGCGCCGGCCTGTATCTCACCATCGGCGTGCTGAGCGCCCTGCAGGCCCGGCACAGGACGGGCGAGGGCCAGTGGGTGGAGACGTCGCTGCTGGAAGCCACCGTGTCGCTGGGCGTCTACGAGGCGGCCAACTTCTTCGCCAACGGCATCCGGCCGGAGAAGCTCGGCCAGGGCCATCGCGGCTCCTCGCCCTATCAGGTGTTCCAGACGGCCGACGGCTGGCTGACCATCGGCGGGGCGCAGCAGAATTTTTTCCGCAAGCTCTGCGCCCTGATCGGCAAGCCGGAGCTGCCTGAGGACCCGCGCTTCAAGGCCAATGCGGACCGGGTCAGGAACAACGAGCAGATCGTCGGCATCCTGCAGGCCGAGATCGCCAAGCGCACGACCGACGACTGGATGGCGGCGCTGGAGAAGGAAGGCATTCCAGCCGGCCCAGTGCTGCATCACGACGAGGTCTTCGCCGATCCCCAGATCCTGGCGCGTGGCATGGTGGCCGAGGTGGAGCATACGAAAGCCGGCAAGCAGAAGACGCTGGGCGTGCCGCTCAAGCTCTCGGCGACGCCCGGCGGCATCCGCCGGCCGGCGCCGACGCTCGGCCAGCACGATGCGGAGATCCGCGGCAAGCGCCGTTCCTAGAGGCCGAAACGGCGCGACCCTTGGGTCGCGCCGCCTGGCTGCACTTACCAACGCGAACGCTGGTACTTGTCGGGAACGCCGTCGCCGTTCCTGTCGCGATCGTAGCGGTCGGGAACGCCATCCCGGTCGCTGTCCCTCATGGATCGGTTGTAAGACCGCTGAGGCGGCGAGACCGGCACCGGCACATAGCGGGTCTGGGTGACGACCTGCGGCCGGGGCGGCGGCGGTGGCGTGTAGTAGGAGTAGCTCGGGGCCGGCCGGTAGTAGCTCGGCTGGCTCGCATAGTTGTTGGAGTAGCCGGAGTACCCGTAGTTCGAAGAACCGTAGCCCGGGCTGTAGCCGGAGGTGGTCGGATAGCCCGACTGTTCGACACACCCCGCCGTCACCATCACAAGGCCCGCGGCGGCGAGCCAACTGACGCAGCGCATTCTTTCCCTCCACCGGGAAGCCCGCCGTTCGCGAGCGGGACGTTCCCATGAAAAGAGATTCGCGAGTGACGGTGTCGCCGTGTTGTCCCAATCGGGATTTGTTGAAGGCATCCGTGATCGACTGGTGACCGGGGCTGCCTAGCGAAGCGGACCGAGCGGCGAGCCCGGTGAGCGGCTCGGCGGATCCTGAAGGATCGACGAACCCAGGAGGCTGCGTGGCGGGTCCGGCTGCTTGTACTGGTATCTGTCGGGAATGCCATCGCCGTTCCAGTCGCGATCGCGGCCATACTGGACAGGCCTGCGCTGGGGTTCGTCCTGGCGTAGGAGCGGCCGGGAGTAGCTCTGCGAGGCCGGCAGTTGGGGTGGCGTAGCCGGGGGCGAGTATTCGACTGGCGCCGGCCGTGACAGTGCGGGCAAGCCCGGATTGCTGCCGCGCTGAACGCTGGAAGAGGGTGATCGGTCCTTGATCCCGTATCCGTAGGTCGTCGGAGGGCTCGCGAACAACTCGCAACCTGCCGTCCCCATCGCGAGGGCTGCGGCCGTGAGCCAGGTCATGCAGCGCATCCGTCCTCCACCTTTTGCGCGCTCTATTAATGAGCGTATTAGTGTAGTTGATGCTCGCAAAAGTGGCGGCTTGTAGACGCTGGCGGGATTCGTTGAAGGCGAACCCTGGAGCAGGCGGCGGGAGGGGAGGCGCCGGGTGCTCAGGAAAAGCGCTCATACCAGGCCCCGAATCAAAACCGGCTCCCGAAGGAACTCGGGAGCCGGTCAATCGTGTCGGGTGGAGGCTCAGCTAGCGCTGGAAGGCGTCCGGAATCTGGTCGCCGTTGGCGTCGATGTCGCGACGGTTGGGGACCCCATCGCGGTCATAGTCGCCATTCGGTCCGCGAGGGTTCTGATAGCCGTAGCGGGCGTTGTTGTTCTGCGCGTAGTAGCCGCTGTTGTAGGCCGGACGGCTGTTGTAATAGCCGTTGCTGTTCTGGGCGTACCCGTTGTTGTAGACGGGCCGGGTATTGTAGCCGCTGTTGTAGGCATACGAGTTGTCGTAGCCGGTCTGGGTACAGGCGGCCGTCGCGGCCAGCAGGCCCGCCGCGATTACGAACTTCAGCTTGTTCATCGCTACCTCCGTTTGGGGTCGAACCCTGTCTCGCGACGGGAACACTCCCTCTAGAACGAGGTACGTCGCCCGAAGTGGCATCGCCCGGGCGAAAAGATGAAGTTCTGTAAAGAAGTACGCCCGGCAACCGTGGAACGGCGCCGGGCGTTGTCGGCCTCTCTCGAAGAGGAAGTGCGCTTACAGCGCGCCGGGTGCGGGGCCGCGGGCCACCTTGGCGTTGAGCTTCGGCGGATGGGTGACGATCGACTTCAGGGCCGGCACGGGCTTGCGCAGCTTGGCGATGTTGGGGAGCGGCCGCGCGAGGATCGGGTTGGTCTTGAACGCCTGTTCCATGGCATGGGCCGCGCCCAGCACTTCGCCGTCGCCGCGGAAGCGGCCGATCACCTGGAGGCCGAACGGCATCTTCTGGCCGTCGACGCCGCAGGGCAGCGAGACGGCGGGGTTGGTGGTGAGGGTGACGAAGTACTTCGTCGCCATCCAGTGGTAGTAGGTGCCGAGTTTCTTGCCGTCCATCTCGTCGATGTAGAGCTGCTTCCACGGGAAGGGCGAGAAGCCGACGGTCGGACCGATGACCAGGTCGTATTCCTTGTAGATTTCCTGGAAGGCCCGGAAGATTCGGGTCTGCTCGCCATGCGCCCAGGCGAAGTCGGCCAGGGTGAGCTTCGCGCCGAGCTCGTAGTTGGCGATGATGTTCGGGCCCAGCATCTTGCGATTGTTGGTGTAGGCGTCCTGGTAGCGCGACAGGAAGCTCACCGCGCGGATCACGTCGAAGCAGCGGTCGGCGCCGCCGTAGTCGACGTCGACCTTGTCGAGGCTGCGGAACATCGGCTTCATCGCCTTGATCTTCTCGCGGAAGGTCTGGCGGATCGATTTGTCGACCGGCGCGCCGCCGAAATCCTCGGTGTAGGCGACCCGCAGGCTGCCGAGATCGACCGGCCACGGCTCGGCATAGGCTTCCGGCTCGAGCGGGAAGGAGAGCGGATCGCTGTCGTGCTGGCCGACCTGCGTGGCGAACAGCAGACAGACATCGGCGACGTTGCGGCCCATCGGACCGAGCACCGAGATCGGCGTCCAGCCCATGGCACGCCGCTCGACCGCGACCATGCCCGGCGAGGGGCGGAAGCCCACGACGCCGCAGAACGAGGCGGGATTGCGCAGGCTGCCGCCGGTGTCCGACCCGGTGCAGACCGGCAGCATGTCGGTGGCGAGCGCCGCCGCCGAACCACCGGACGAGCCGCCGGCATTCAGCATCGGGTTGAAGGGATTGCCAGTGGCGCCCCAGACCGGGTTGCGGCTGTTCGAGCCGGCGCCGAACTCCGGCACGTTGGTCTTGCCGACGACGATGGCGCCGGCGGCGCGCACGCGGCCCACCATGACGTTGTCGTATCCCGGCACATAGTCGCGATAGAGCGGCGAGCCGTAGGTGGTGAGGAGGTCCTTGGTCTCCTCGAGATCCTTGATGCCGGCCGGCAGGCCGTGCAGCAGCGGCAGGTCCTCGCCGCGGCGCACCGCGGCTTCGGCGGCCTTGGCTTCCTTGCGCGCGCGGTCGACGCACATCGCGGTCACGGCGTTGACGGCGGGGTTCACCTCCTCGATGCGCTCAAGGCAGGCGTCGAGCAGCTCGACCGGTGAAATCTCCTTGGTGCCGATGCGGCGGCGCATCTCGACCGACGACAGCGAGACCAGCTCGTTCTTGGACATCATTTCCCCTTTTCAGAAACGCTTCAGGATCACTGGATCAAAGTCAGGGCCGGTGCAACTCGACCGGCGTCCGGGTGACGGTGCGGCGGCCGCGCTTGTAGGCAGCCAGCACGGGCGCGATCGTCCTGAGCGCCATGACGGCATCCGGCGCGTCGAGAACCACGAGGTCGGCCGGACCGCCGACGGCGATTCCGTAATCGTCCTTTCGCATCAGCCTGGCGGCCGTCTTGGTCGTCATGTCCCACAGCGCCTTCACCTCGTCGTCGTTGGCGCGCTGGGTGACGATGGCGTGCATGTTGACCTGGCGCAGGAGCTGGCCGTCGCCGAACGGCGTGAACGGATTGAGGATGTTGTTGGAGGCGACCGAGCAGGTGACGCCGCGCTCGGTGAGGAAATTCAGGTCGAGGACGTTGCGCGGCACGTTGTGGTCGGTGTGGCGGCCGCCGAGATAGAGATCGGTGGCGGTCAGCACCGTCGCGGCGACGCCGGCATCGGCCATGCGCCGGGCGACCTTGTCGAGATCCTTGAACGGCATGGTCGCGAGCTTGCCGACATGGCCGACGGCGACCCGGCCGCCCCATTTGTATTTCTCGGCGAGATCGCAGACCAGCAGCGTGTCGAGATGCTCGGCCGTCGGGCCGCTGTCGACATGCATGTCGATGTCGGCATCGAACTCGCGCGCCAGCTCGAAGACGCGATGGATCTGGGCGGCGCTGTCGCTGTCGTAGCTGGGGGCCGCGCCCACGACCCTCGCGCCGTTCTTCAACGCCTCGACCATCAGCTCGTCGGTGCCCGGATTGTTGGTCAGGCCTTCCTGCGGCATGACGCAGAGCTCGATGTCGATCGCCCACTTGTACTTGTCGACCAGCGCCTTGACGCCCTCGAAGCCGCGCATCCCGATCTTGGGATCGACTTCGCAATGGGGACGCATGCGGGTGGCGCCGTGGCTGATGCACTTCTCGATGGTGGCAGACGCCCGCTCGAACACATCCTCGACGGTCATCGTGTGCTTGACCGCCGACACGCGCTCCATCGCGAGGTGCGGCATGCGCTTGGTGTTGTGTTCGCAGCGGCCGAGGATGCAGGCTTTGTCGAGATGGATGTGGGTGTCGACGAAGCCCGAACAGACCAGTCGACCATGACCCTTGTATTCTTCCCGGGCGCTGCCGCCGAGCTTGGGGGCAATCGCGGCGATGCGGCCCTGGCTTACGCCGATGTCCGTGGTCGGTTGATCGGGCGTACTGTCGGGGAGCCGCACGTCGCGCAGGACAAGGTCGAAATCCATCATCACTCCAGTCGCCGGCGGCGGCCGGCACGCATGTTGCACCATGCCGTCGGCCAATAACAGCCCGACGGCCCCGGAGGCTCAGCAAGAACCATGCTTTCCCGACGTCATCTTCTGCTCGCCGGCACCGCCGCCGCCCTGTCTCCGAGCATGGCCGCGGGCCAGACCGCGGCTCCTGCGCCGTGGCCGACCAAGCCGATCCGCTGGATCGTCAACTTTCCACCCGCGGGCGCGGCCGACATCATGTCGCGAGCGCTGGCGGAACATTTCGGCACGAAGCTCGGCCAGCCGATCGTCGTCGAGAACAAGCCCGGCGCCGGCGGCATGCTGGGTGCTGACATCGTCGCCAAGGCGCGCGGCGATGCCCACATCGTGATGATCTCCAGCGCCGCCTCGCACGGGATCGGCCCGGTCCTCTACAAGGACGTGCCCTACGATCCGCTGGCCGACTTCACGCACATCCATCTGGTCGGCACCTTCCCGACCGTGCTGGCGGTGAACGGCACCTCGACGATCGCGTCGGCGAAGGAGCTGATCGACATGGCCCGCGCCAAGCCGGGCGAGGTCACCTACGGCTCGGGCGGCAACGGCACGATGAACCATCTGGTCGGCCAGTTGCTGGCGCTCTCGACCAAGACGCAGTTCACGCATATTCCCTATCGCGGCTCGGCGCCGGCGATGAACGACCTGCTGGGTGGCCAGATCACGGCCTTGATGGAAAGCCTGCCGACGGCGACAGGCTATTTCACCTCCGGGCGCATGAAACCTCTGGCGGTCAGCGAGGATCAGCGCGCGCCGACCCTGCCGGACGTGCCGACCTTTCGCGAGGCGGGATTCCCCGACGTCGTGGCGACGAACTGGTTCGGTTTCTCCGCGCCGGCCGGCATCCCGCCCGAGATCGCCAAGCGATGGGAGACGGAGATCGCCGCGGCCTTGCAAAGCGCGGAGATCAAGGAGCGTTTCGAAAAGCTCGGCATCCGGCCTGGCACCTTGGGATCGCAGGGCTATACGGCGCTCATCGCCACGGAGCTGCCGCGTTGGCGCGAGGTGATCAAGGCGGGAAATATCCGCGCAGACTGATTGCCTGAGGCGGCGCTTCCGGCACAATGCGCGCCGGAGGAAATCAAATGGTGCATCCGCTTCGCGACAAGGCGGCGGTGAGCGGCATTGGCGAGACCGCATATACGCGCGGCACGTCCAAGAGCGGGCTCGCGCTGCAACTGGAAGCCAGTCTCAGGGCACTCGACGACGCGGGGATCGATCCGCGCGATGTCGACGGCGTGATTCCGTACTTTCCGGGTGGCGCGATCGCCGAGGACTTCATCGCCAATCTCGGCCTGAAGGATCTGACGCTGTCGGCCTTCATTCCGATGGGTGGGGCGACCTGCGTGGCCGCCATCCAGATGGCGGCGATGGCGGTGACAACCGGCGTCTGCAAGCACGTGCTGATCTCGGTCGGCCGCACAGGTTATTCTGGCCAGCGCGTCTCGACCCGCCTGCAGCAGTTCCCGGTATTCGCGCAGGCGAACGAGTTCGAGGCGCCGATCGGCATGTTCGCGCCGGCCCAGCTCTACGCCCAGGGCGCGCGCCGTCACATGGAACTCTATGGCACGACGGCGCGCCAAATGGCGGAAGTGGCGGTCGTCACGCGCCAGCACGCGATCCTCAACGGCAACGTGGTGATGAACAAGCCGCTGACGGTCGAGGACCATCACGCCTCGCGCATGATCTCCGATCCGTTCCGGCTGTTCGACTGCAGCCTGGAGAGCGACGGGGGTGCGGCGGTGATCATCAGCGCGACCGATCGCGCAAGGGATCTGAAGAAGCCCCTCGTCACCATTGCCGGCACGGCGGAGGGCCATCCCGATTCGCCCGCGTCGATCGCGCAGCGGCCTGACATACTGGACTTCGGCCTCGTGAAGTCGGCACCGCGCGCCTTCGCGATGGCCGGCGTCGGGCCGAAGGACATCGACGTCGCCGAGATCTACGACTGCTTCACCTTCACGGTGATCCGCCAGCTCGAGATCCTGGGCTTCTGCAAGACCGGCGAGGGCGGTCCGTTCGTGATGGACGGCCGTATCGCGCTGGGCGGCGAGTTGCCGATCAACACCCATGGCGGTCTGTTGAGTCAGGGCCATGTGGTCGGCCTCAACCATGTGATCGAGCTGACGCGCCAGCTTCGCCGCGAGGCCGGGAAGGCGCAGGTGAAGGACGCCGAGCTGGGCCTCGTTACCGGCTACGGCGACATGGGCGACGGTTCCATCGCGATCCTGAAGAGGGCAGCATGAGCCAAGCACCCGCCCCGGTCGCTCCTGCGCCCGAACGTCCGCTGCCGACGCCGACGCGCGAGAGCCAGCCCTTCTGGGATGGCATGCGCGAGGGCCGCTTCCTCCTGCAGTACTGCTCGTCCTGCGGCACGGTCAGGCACTATCCGCGGCCCGTCTGCTCGCACTGCTTCTCGATGGAGAGCGAGTTCAAGGAAGCGCCGCTCGGCGGCAGCCTTTACGCATGGACGGTGTGCCATCATCCGTTCAACTTCTTCTTCAAGGCATCGGCGCCCTACATCGTGGCGCTGGTCGACATGGATGCCGGCGTGCGCGTCAACGCGCAGCTGCACGGCGTTCCCGAGGCGGCGCTGAAGATCGGGCTGCGTGTGAAGCTCGGTTTTGAGCCGGTTAATAAAGAGGTGACGCTGCCCGTTTTCGTCGCCGAATAGAGAAATCCTGGGAGGAAAAATCATGAAGCGTTCTGTATTCGTGGCGTCGGCACTCGCCGCGCTGGTACTGCCGTTTGCCGCCTCGGCGCAGACCGACTGGCCGCAGAAGCCGGTCTCGCTGGTCGTCCCCTATCCGCCGGGCGGCGTGAACGACGCCGTGGCCCGCGTCTATGCCGAGAAGCTCTCGGCGGAACTGGGCAAGCCGTTCATCGTCGACAACCGCGCCGGGGCCGCCACCACCGTGGCCTCCAACTTCGTCGCCAAGGCGGCACCCGACGGCTACACGATCTATGCTGCCGGCACGTCGCTGATCATCAATCCGACGCTCACGGGCCAGGTCCAGTACGACCCCAACAAGAGCTTCGAGCTCGTGTCGCTGATGTCGTTCACGCCCTTCATCCTGCACGTCAACTCGGAGTTCCCGGCCAAGAACATGGCCGAGCTGATCGCCTACGTGAAAGCCAACCCCGGCAAGTTCAACATCGCAAGCTCGGGCATCGGCGCGACCAACCATCTCGCCGCCGAACTGCTGAAGGCGCAGGCCGGTCTCAACATCACGCACGTCCCCTACAAGGGCGGCGCGCAGGCCGGTCAGGACGTGGCCTCGGGCCAGGCGCAGATGATGTTCTCGGCCGCCCTCGAGGCCAAGCCGGTGCTGGCGACGGGCCGCACCAGGGCCATCGCCATCTCGAGCCTCAAGCGCTCCCCCGCGTTCCCCGACATCCCGACCGTGGTGGAAGCGGCCGGGTTGCCCGACTTCGAGGCCGTGTTCTGGCAGGGCATGGTGGTGCCGGCCGGCACGCCCAAGGCGATCGTCGACAAGCTGCAGAAGGCGATCGCCAAGATCGCCGCCGAACCCGAGATGATCGAGCGCTTCAAGCCGCAGGGCGTGGAAATCCGGGCCTCGACACCGGCCGAGTTCAAGACCTTCCTCGCCAAGGAGGAGACGCGCTGGACGAAGCTGATCAAGGAACAGAACATCAAGCCGGAATAATAGCCCGTCGTCCTGAGCGGAGCGCAGCGTAGTCGAAGGACCTCTTTTCGCTTCGACAGGCTGTGCGTCGGAAAACAGATCCTTCGACTGCGCCGCCCTTCGGGCGGCTTCGCTCAGGATGACGGAAATAACTACAGCGCTTTCCGGAGCGTGAGGTTGAAGCGGCGGCGTCCGGTCAGCGGATGCTCGCCGCTTTTCAATGTCAGCACGCCGTGATGGAACAGGCGTGACGGGCCGCCCCAGACGACCACGTCGCCATGTTCCAGCGCGACCTTCCGGACGGGATCGGCGCGCTTCGGTCCACCCAACTGGAAGGTGGCGGGCAGGCCGAGGGATACCGAGACGATGGGATGGTCGTAATCGGCCTCGTCCTTGTCCTGGTGCAGCGACAGCTTCGTGCCGGGCTCGTAGCGGTTGATCAGGCAGGAGTCGGGCACGAAGTTCGCGAAGCCCGCTGCGGTCGCGGCTTCATCGGCGAGCGTGAGGAACACAGGCGACAGCGCGGGCCACGGCAGCCCGCTTTGCGGGTCGCGCGCCTGATAGCGGTAGCCGGAGCGATCGGTGATCCAGCCGGCCGCGCCGCAATTGGTCATCGCCACCGACATCTCGAAGCCGCCAGGCGTCACCATGTGCCGGAACGGTGCCCGGGCCGCGACATCCTCGATGGCTGCCAGCAGCGCGATATCACGCTTTCGTGCGAATCCGCGCAACACCGTGGCGCCGGGCGCCAGCGCCTCCTTTCCGCCATCTGCGTCGAACAGGCTCAACCTCATCGGCCAGATATAGGGCATCATCTGCCGGAACATCAGGAGTAGCGTGATGAACAGTTGGATCACTGCCGCCGCTGTGATCGTCGCCGGCATGGCGACCGCGGGTGGCCCTGCCGCCGCGCAATCCGGAGAAGCCTCGAAGGGCCAGCGCGTCTTCAACACCCAGTGCAAGGCCTGCCATACCGTGGAGAAGGACGGCACGAGCCACACCGGTCCCAACCTGCACGGCCTGTTCGGCCGCAAAGCCGGCACGGGCGGCGGCTACGAGTCTTCCGACGCCATGAAGAATTCGGGCATCGTCTGGGACGATACGACCATCGCCGAATACAGCCGCGATCCCAAGGGCAAGGTGCCGGGCACCAAGATGCTCTACAACGGCGTGAAGAATGCCGGCCAGCTTGCCGACCTCGTCGCCTATCTCAAGGAAGCGACGAAATAGTCAGCGCGTCATCGCGCCGACCAGGGTCTGCGTGAATCCGTCGACCATCGACTGGCTGGCGGCAGAGCCTTCCAGCCAGTCGAGGCGGAGCTTCAGGAAGTTGTCGCGATAGCCAGTCAGCATCAGCGCCGAGTAGACGGGCTTCCTGTCGGCGCTGCGGATCGCGGATAGGGTGATGCAGCGGAAGACCAGGCTGCCGATCGTGCAGTCGGTAGGCCCTCTGGCCGTCTTGATGTCCTCGTAGCGATTGTATTTCGCGAGCTGGTGGATTTCCTGCAGCGACGTCTGGAATTGCTGCTGGACGACCGGGCTCGACGGGCCGTCGGGAATCGACCTGATGGAGAGGTCGTAGACATAGACCGTTGCAATGAGCTGGTCGCCGATCCGGTAATTCCAGCCATAGCCGAGCTCCGGCTTGCCCGCCGTCTTCCCGAAATCCGTGGAGCCGAACCTGGTCGCACCGGCGATCTGCTGTGGAAAGCTCAATCCCGTGGCGGCGTGGCGATCGGGCGCCGGCACGCGTTGCGACGACGACGATTCCGGCTGGCTCTGTCCAATCGCACCGCCGGCGGCTGTGACGAGCAGCGCCAGAGCGAGGGCCGTGACGCGAAGCATCGATGCGAGCATGAGCGCCTCCGTGGGGCGCCGACCTTACGTGCGCGCCGTGAAGCTGTCGCGTGCCCGTACATAAGCGATCGAACCGAGCACGATGCCGGCGGCCAGCATACCGAATACCCAGCGATAGGCGGTGTCGCCTGCGCCGAAAGCCTCGACGATGTAACCCGCGAGGGCGGGCAGCATCGCGAGACCCAGGCACTGCGCCATGTTGACGGTGGTGACGCCGCGCCCTGCCAGCCGGTCGGGAAACAGCGCGCGGCCCTGTGCCACGATCACCGTGCCGTAGGCGCAGAAGAAGCAGAAGGCGATCAGCAGCGTCACGGCGAGCCAGAGCGGCGGGTTGGGCAGCGCCGCCATGATCGCCAGCAGCACCATCGAGATCGCCGCGCCGCCGAACACCACGCGCTTGCGCGAGCGCAGCACGCGGTCCATCGGCCCGTAGGCCAGGATGCCAAGGATCTGAGCGACACCCATGGCGAGCAGCACGTTGCCGCGCGCCACGCCGTCGAGCTTGTGCACGTCGTAGAGATAGGGGCCGCCCCACACGCCGAGCACGGTGAGCATCGTGGCGTAGGCGAAGAAGTGCATCGACAGCACGGGGCCGAGACCGGGCGTCCGCCAGACTTCCCAGAGTCCGCGCAGGATCTGCCCGGGCGACTCCTTCGCCGCTTCGGCGCCGCGATACTCCGGCGGCCGGTCGCGTACGAAGACGAGGAAGCCGATGGCCACCAGCAGGGTGACGGCGGCGAGACCCAGGAAGCCGGCGCGCCATCCGACCGTCGCCGCGATCCAGGCGAGCGGTGTCGCCGCCGCCAGCGTGCCGATGTTGGAGGCCGCGAACACCCAGGAGAGGCGCGTGGCGAGCTTGGCCTGCTCGAACCAGCGCGAGCACAGGAAGACGACGGACATGAACGAGGCGGCGCAGCCCACGCCCACGATGGTGCGGCCGGCGATGAGATCGGCGGCATCCGTGGCGCGCGCGATCCAGATCGAGCCCAGCATCGCCAGCAGCGACAGGACCGCCACCGTGCGGCGCGCGCCGAAGCGATCGAACCACAGGCCGACCGGTATCTGCACCGCGAACAGCGCGAAGAAGAAGGCGCTGCCGGCCCAGCCGAGCTGCCGCGCGCTGAGGTCGAGGTCGCGCACCAGCTCGGGCGCGATCACGCTGTTCGACACGCGATAGAACTGGCTGAGGCAAGTGACGGCGATCAGCAGGATGAGGAGGGGCAGTCTCGACGCCATCCCTCCTTGCTATCACGATCGCGGTCGACATTCCTTCGGTGTGGGCCGAAGGGTCAGCCAGTCCCTGACGGAAGCTGGATCGACCTATTTGACGGCGGCGGCCGCCTTCGCCTGGCGGCAGGCGAGCGCCAGCGCGGCGCCGAGATCGCCGAGCAGCTTGCCCGTCATCTCGTCGGTGAGTTTTCCGTCGGCGAACTTGTTCTGCGCCTGGGCGATCATGACCTCGGGCTTGTTGACCGGACGGCCGTCGAGGAACACCAGCGTCTGGCGAAGCTGGTACTGTGCGCGCGCCGTGCCGAGCACGCCCATCGAGGCGCCGAACAGCGCGACCGGCTTGGCGGCGAAGGGCTGCGGCGTCATGCGCGATAGCCAGTCGATCGCGTTCTTCAGCACGCCCGAGATTCCGTAATTGTATTCCGGGCTGACCAGCACGATGCCGTCGGCCTCCAGCATGGCCTTCTGCGCGGCCTGCACCTTGTCGGGGAAGCCCTTGCCCTGGACGTCGGCGTCATAGAGCGGCCAGTCGCCGATCTCGATCGTCTCGCAGGAGGTGCCGGCGGGGAGTCGTTCGACGAAGGCCTGAAGAGACAGGCGATTGAGCGATGCCTTGCGCAGGCTGCCGCAGAACGCGACGAGTTTCAGGGTCTCGGACATGCGAAGGGTTCCTTTGTCAGCGTGTGGTCGCAGCGCTACATAGGTGGCCCCTGAATCATTGGCAAACGCAGGAGCTGGGCGAAAGATGATGCGATCCGTATTCGGGGCCGCCGGTGTCGCGGCCGCCGCATTGAGCCTTTCGCAGGCCGCCGTCGCGCAGGACCAGCCGCCCGACAAGTGGGTGACGTCCTGCACCATGGAGGGCGGCAAGGATTGCGGGGTGCAGGCCACGATCGACGGCAACAGCCTGCTCGGCCAGTTCCTCGTGATGCGCTACTCGGCGGCCTACAACAAGATCTCCGTCGTCGGCGACGGGCAGGGCGTGCGGGCCAGCGTCCAGGTCGATTCCAACCCCTTCATCTCGACCAGCACCTGCGGCCAGGGCATCTGCCAGTTCGACGACTACAAGTCGGGCCAGCTCCTGCAGCAGATGCGCGCGGGTCGCCGGATCACGGTGCAGCTCCAGTTGCAGGGAACGGAGGCCGGACCCTTCGACCAGACGCTGAGCGGCTTCGATGCCCAGTTGCAGAGGGCGCTCGCTGCCCAACGCGGTCCCTGACGTGTGCGGCGCCTTCCGCGGCAAGGCCAATCCGACCTGGCGCCCCTGCTTTCCTCCCACGCGGGCAACATCAGGCTCGCCAACCCGGTGATCGCATGATCGCCCACGACAACGATGCAGGACGTGACGGGCCGGACGACGACTACGGCTCGCCGGCCTGCATGATCCATCTCGTCGATCCAGCTTCAGGTGCGTTGTCCGACCAGGACCCCCGGCAGCAGCAGGATTTGAAGCGTTGGCGCACCGTCGAGCGGGAGCGGCTGGTGGCGTTGCGGCTGGCCATACCGGCCGAGGAGAGGCGCGGTCTCTCGGACCGGATCGCGCGTGAACTCGACCGGTTGCTCGGGGACCTGTCCGGGAAGACTGTTGCCGCCTACCTGCCGTTCCGCGGTGAACCCGACCTGCGTGCCTGGATCGAGGAACTCTCGGTGCGCGGCGCGATCGCGGCTCTGCCGGTGGTCGTCGCCCCGCGCTCGCCGTTGGCGTTCCGCACCTGGAGTCGCGGCGAGCCACTCCGGCCCGGTGTCTGGAACATTCCGGTGCCGGCCGGGGGAACGGTCGTGACGCCGGATGTCGTGATTGCGCCCGTCGTAGGCTACGACGCGGCCTGTTACCGGCTGGGACATGGCGGCGGCTATTACGACCGCACGCTGGTCGCCTTGCCGCGCCGCCCGCGCATCGTGGGCGTGAGCTACGAGCGCCTCGCCCTCCGCACCATCTATCCGCAGACCTACGACGTGCCGATGGACGCCATCGTCACGGAAGCCGGCGTGTCGACCCGATAGCCGGCCCTACTGCTGGCGGCGGTAGAGGAAGCAGTTGTCCGCCTTGGGCATCTTGATGCCTTCGTAATAGGTCATCGCCGTCGGAGCCGAGAGCAGCAGCGTCGTGGTGTTGGCGCCGCCCGCCTCGGTGCGGGTCATCTCGATCAGGCGCTTTCCGATGCCCTGCCCCTGGCAGGCCTTGTCGACCGCGAGGTCGGAGAGATAGCAGCAGAAGCAGAAGTCGGTGAGCGAGCGCGCGAAGCCCACCAGCTTGCCGTCCTGGCGCGCGGTCAGGATCAGGTTGGCCTGCTTCAACATCTGCTCGATACGCGGCCGGTCGCCGATCGGGCGGTTCAGGCCCGACTTGGCGACCACGTCGATGTATTCGTCGGCGCCGAGATCGTCCTCGCGGGCGTAGATCGTGTTCATTGCGTCAACCATCTCCTCAGGGCGGCCGAGACCTCGGCCGGTTTCTCCAGCGGCGCCATGTGCCCGCACTCCTCGATCACCACGAGCCGCGCGTTGGCGATGTCGGTGGCGATCTCCTCGGCGCGCGCTGGCGGCGTGACGAGGTCATGGCGTCCCACCACGACGAGCGCCGGCACCTCGATGTCGACCAGCAGCGGACGACTGTCGGCGCGGCCCAGGATCGCCTGCTGCTCGCGCACGAACCCGTCGCCGCCCACCTCGGTCGCCATGTCGAGCAGGGGTTGCGTGACGGCCGTGTCGGCGGCGCGCGAGGGATGAACGAGTTGCGGCAGCAGGGTTGGATGCACGCCATGGAAGCGGCCGATACGGGTCTGCTCGATGAAGCCGCGCCGGCGCGCCGCCGTCTCGGGCGAATCGGGGCCGGCCTGGGTATCCATCAGGGCAATCCGTTCGACCCGCTGCGGCGCGCGGCGGAAGATCTCGAAGGCAACGTAGCCGCCCATCGAGAAGCCGCAGAGCGCGAAGGTCGGTGGCGCCAGGGCGAGCGTCGCCTCGGCCATCGCCGCCATCGTGTCGTGGTGCCAGAGCTCGGGGATGGTGAAGTCGGCGATGTCGGCCAGTGCCTCGACCTGGTGGTCGTAGACACGGCGTGTGTTGAGCAGGCCCGGCAGCAGGACGAGCGGAGAACGCGGCATGGCGTACGGCCTCAGATCTGGATCTGGTTGCCGAGTTCGATAGCGCGGTTGGGCGGGATACGGAAGAAGGTCTTGGTGGCCGAAGCCGAATGGGAGAGCGAGATGAACCAGTCGCGGCGCCAGCGGCCGAGCTTGGAATGCTGCGACGGCACCAGGGTCTCGCGGCCCAGGAAGAACGAGGTCTCCATCTCGTCGTAGGCGATGCCGTGCGGCCGGCAGGCGCGCAGCGCCTCGGGGATGTCGGGCTGTTCGGTGAAGCCGTAATGGGCGATCACGGTGTGGAAGCCCTTGCCCAGCCGCTCGACCTCGACCCTGTTGGCCTCCGACACCACGGGCACGTCCATCGTGTCGACCTGCAGGATGATGATGCGCTCGTGCAGGACCTTGTTGTGCTTGAGGTTGTGCAGGAAGGCGGCCGGCGTGTGGCCGGCGTCGGCGGTCAGGAAGACGGCGGTGCCGGCGACCCGGTCCGGCGCGCGTTCCATGCGCTCGAGGAACTGCTTCAGCGGCAGCGAGCCTTCGCTGAGTTCCGTGGCGACCAGTCGACGGCCACGCCGCCAGGTCATGATGGTGAAGTAGATCAGCGAGGCCACGATCATCGGCAGCCAGCCGCCATCGGGGATCTTCAGCGCGTTGGCGATGAAGAAGGCGAGGTCGGGAATGGCCAGGAAGCCGAACACCGCCGCGGCCAGCGGCCAGGACCAGCGCCAGACCAGGATGGCCACGGCCATGGCGAGCGCGGCGTCCACGAGCATGGCGCCCGTCACGGCCAGGCCGTACGCGCCGGCGAGGGCGCCCGACGAGCCGAAGCCGACGACCAGCGCCACGACGCACGACATCAGCAGCCAGTTCACGCGCGGAATGTAGATCTGGCCGATCGCGGTATCGGAGGTGTGGTGGATCTCCATACGCGGCAGATAGCCGAGCTGGATGGCCTGGCGGGTCAGCGAGAAGACGCCGGTGATGACCGCCTGCGAGGCGATGACCGCTGCCAGCGTCGAGAGGATGACCAGGACGATGATGTAGTCCTTCGGAACCAGCTCGAAGAAGACCTGCCGGACGACCTCGGGATTCGCGATGATGAGCGCACCCTGGCCGAAGTAGTTCAGCAGCAGGCCCGGCATCACAAGGCCCACCCAGCCGATCCGGATCGGCTTGCGGCCGAAATGGCCCATGTCCGCATACAGCGCTTCCGCGCCGGTCACGGCCAGAACGATGGAGCCGAACGCCCAGAAGATGCCGAAACCCTGGTCGGTGACGAGATAGTAGGCATGTATCGGGTTGATGGCCTCGAGCACCGAGGGGTTCTTGGCGACCTGCCAGGCTCCCAGCACGCCCAGCACGACGAACCAGACCAGCATGACCGGGCCGAACAGCCGGCCGACATCGGCGGTGCCGCGTGCCTGCAGCACGAACAGCCCGATCAGGATGATCAGCGACAGCGGCAGGACGAAGGGCGTGAGCGCTGGCTCGGCGGCCGACAGGCCCTCGACGGCGCTCATCACAGAGACGGCCGGGGTAATCATGGCGTCACCGTAGAACAGCGCCAGTCCGATCACGGCGAGCACCAGGATGGCCCGGCGGGTCTTGCGTGCCTTGCCGCTCAGGCCCCTTGTCGCCAGGGTCGCCAGCGCCAGCACGCCGCCTTCGCCCTTGTTGTCGGCGCGCATGATCAGCACGACGTACTTGATGGTGACGGTGAGCGTGACCGCCCAGAACAGCATCGACAGCACGCCCAGCACATGCTCCGGCGTCGGCGCCATTCCAGAGCCGTGGAGAAACGTCTCGCGCAGTGCGTAGAGCGGGCTGGTGCCAATGTCGCCGAACACGACGCCGAGCGCACCGACAACCAGCGCGGCGCCTGCCGGATGAGGGGCATGCGGGGTGCTGGTGGCGGGTTCGCGGGAGGAGGACTGGCTGGTTTCGGCTGGTGCCATGATATCGAACGCCGCCTGGACGGCGGCGCGGCGAGGGTTTGCGCTCCGCCTCCCGCGCTGTCAACGAGCCAAATGAGGCGCCGTTGCGACGAAAGCGCTTGACTTGGAACCACCCCACAGGCGGCCTTGAGAGTAGGGAGGCTCCCAATGCAAGAACATGCCGATGTCAGCCAGCCGCAGCTCTACCGCGAGGATAATTGGGGTCCGCATTTCGCCCGTTTGCGGCGGGAAGACCCGGTTCATTTCCATCCGGAGAGCCCGTTCGGCCCTTATTGGTCGGTCACCCGGTATGCCGACATAACGAAGGTCGAGCTCGACCCGGCGACCTTCTCCTCAGCCTCGGAATTGGGCGGCATCCAGATCACCGACCAACCCCAGGGCGAGGAACTGCCGAACTTCATCCGCATGGATCCGCCGCGCCACACCGCCCAGCGCAAGACCGTGGCGCCGATCGTGGCGCCGTCCAACCTCGCCAACATGGAGGGGCTGATCCGCCAGCGCACCGCCCAGGTGCTGGACGGCCTGCCCCGCGGCGAGACCTTCGACTGGGCCGACCGCGTTTCGACCGAACTCACCGCCATGATGCTGGCGACCCTGTTCGACTTCCCGCAGGGGGACCGTCGCAAGCTCACCTTCTGGTCCGACGTGGCGATCTGCAACATCGAGGCCGAGGATGCGATCGTTAAGACCAACGAAGCGCGCATGGCCGAACTCAGGAACATGGCCGAGACCATGGCGGCGCTGTGGCAGGAGCGGGTGGCGAAGCCGCCGACCTTCGACCTGATCTCGATGATGGCGCACAGCGAGGCGACGAAGAACATGCCGACGCGCGAGTTCATCGGGAACTTCGCGCTGCTGATCGTGGGCGGCAACGACACGACCCGCAACTCGATGAGTGCGGGCCTGATGGCGATGCTCGACAATCCGCGGGAGGTCGAGAAGGTGAAGGCCGATCCCGCGCTGATGCCGAGCCTCGTGTCGGAAACGATCCGCTGGGCGACGCCGGTGATCCACATGCGCCGCACCGCGCGCAAGGACTGCGAACTCGCCGGCAAGCAGATCCGCGCCGGCGACAAGGTGGTGATGTGGTACGTGTCGGGCAATCGCGACGAGGCGGCGATCGACGAGCCCGAGCGCTTCGTCGTCGGCCGGCCGAAGGCACGGCATCATCTGTCGTTCGGCGCCGGCATCCATCGCTGCGTCGGCGACCGCCTCGCCGAGATGCAGATCCGGATCCTGTGGGAAGAGCTGCTGAAGCGCGACCTCGAGATCGAGGTCGTGGGACCGCCGGTGCGCCTCTATTCCAATTTCATCCGCGGCATCCGCTCGCTGCCGGTCAGGATCAGGTGAGAGTCGTTCCTCCCCCGTCAAACGGGGTAGGAGAAGATTTTTCGGGTCAGGACGAACTGCGGATCGTCTCGACGCCCGCGGCGAAAGCCTGCTGGAGCAGCCAGACGTCCCCCGCGATCGAGACGAAGTCGTAGCCGAGCTTCACGAACTGGGCGGCCTGTTTGGCATCGACGGCGAGGCGGCCGGCGGACTTGCCGTGCTTCTTCGCGGCCGCGATCGTCGCCTGCTCGGCGGTGAGAAAGTCGGGATGGTCGAAGGCGCCGGGTTCGCCCATCGCGACGCTGAGGTCGTTGTGGCCGAGCCACAGCATGTCGACGCCCGGCATCGAGGCGATCTCGTCGGCGGCCGCGGCGCCGCGCGGATCCTCGACCTGCAGGATGATGGCGGTGCGGGCGTTCTGTTCGGCGAAGCGCGGCAGCAGTGGCTCGGAACGCATCGCGAAGCGCTCGTGCGCGAGGCCGAGCGCCACGCCGCGCGTGCCGTCCGGCCAGTATTTGGCCGCATCGAGGACTGCCTTGGCCTGCTCGACCGACGAGACGATCGGCACCATCACGCCGTCGGCGCCGGTGTCGAGCGCGCGCGAGATGTGGTGACGCGACTGCGACGGCACGCGCACCACGATGGGCAGGTTTGCGGCCTGCATGTAGCGCACGACCTGGCTGACGGTATCGAAGCCGAAACCGGTATGTTCCATGTCGAGCACGGCGAAATCGGCGCCGGCCGCCTTCAGTATTTGTCCGATGCCGGGCGTGGCGAACTCGAACAGGAAGGTTCCGATCTTCGTGGGCTTGGTGCCGACGAGTGCCCTCAGTCCATTACTTGCCATTATCGTTTCCCCCTTAAGGTCCCGATGCTAGCGTGGACCGTCCCCACCAATCACCTGCTTTAGGGAGAGAATCATGAAGCTCTATTACATGCCCGGCGCCTGTTCGATCGGCATCCACGTGCTGCTCGAGGAAATCGGCAAGCCCTACGACGCGCACAAGGTCGACGGCGCCAAGCAGGAGCAGTACGGCCCGGATTTCGTGAAGCTCAATCCGAAGTCGAAGGTCCCGACCCTGCAGCGCGACGACGGCTCCGTGCTCACGGAGTTCCCCGCGATCGCCGTGTGGCTCGCCCGCAAGAACCCCGAAGCCGGCCTGCTGCCGTCCGATGCCGATGGCGAGGCCGCGGCGCTCGAAGCGATGGATTATGCCGTGTCGACCATGCACATGCAGGGTTTCAGCCGCATGTTCCGTCCGGCCAACTTCGCGCCGACCGAGGCCGACCACGACAAGGTGAAGGCGCGCGGCAAGGAGATCATGGAGAAGGGCCTGGCGCTGATGGACAAGGCGCTCGAAGGCAAGGAGTACCTGGCGGGCAAGTTCTCGGTGGCCGATGCCGCCCTGTTCTATGTCAGCTTCTGGGCCGCGGCCCGCATGAAGATGCCGCTGCCCAAGAACGTCGCCGCCCACTACGAGCGCATGAAGGCCCGCCCGGCCGTGCAGCGCGTGCTGGAGCAGGAAGGCCTCACGGCCGCCGCCTGATCCCGGTTGCGATCCATGGACCGCCGCGTTCTCGTGGCGGTCCGATGGCGCATCTTCGGTGTCGCCCCGCGCTGAGCTAAGCTCGCGCCATGTCCCTGCCTGCATCCCTTCGTGACCGCCTTCGCCTGCCGCTGATCGCGGCGCCGATGTTCCTGGTTTCCGGTCCGGCCCTCGTGACGGCGGCCTGCCGTGCCGGTGTCGTGGGTTCCTTCCCGACCGCCAACTGCCGCACCGTCGAGGAACTCGACGTCTGGCTGGCAGGCATGGCCGACGACGCCAGGCGCGCCGCCGATGCCGACGGTCGTGCGCCGGCGCCCTGGTGTCCGAACCTGATCGTGCACCGCTCCAACCCGCGCGTGCCCGACGACCTCGCGGCCGTGCTTCGTCACAAGGCCGAGATCGTCATCACCTCGGTCGGCTCGCCCGAGCCGGTGATGAAGCCGCTGAAGGATGCGGGTTGCCTGGTGCTGGCCGACGTCGCCTCGGTCCGCCACGCCGAGAAGGCGGTGGCGGCCGGGGTCGACGGGCTGGTGCTGCTGACGGCGGGCGCCGGTGGGCAGACCGGCTGGGCCAATCCCTTCGCCTTCGTGCGCGCGGTGCGAGCCTTCTGGGACGGCATCGTCGTGATGGCGGGCGGCATGGCCGACGGTCATGCCGTGGCCGCTGCCCAGGCTCTGGGCTGCGACCTTGCCTACATGGGCACCCGATTCATCGCCACGCGCGAAAGCCTGGCCAAGGACGCCTACAAGGAAATGCTCGTATCGAGCCGTCTCGACGACGTGCTGCTGACCCGGGCCTTCACCGGGCTCGAAACCAACATGCTGCGCCCCTCGATCGCCGCGGCCGGCCTCGATCCCGACAACCTGCCGGTGCGCGGCAAGATCGACATTTCGAAGGACATCAACGCAGCCGAGCGGGACCGGCCGGATGCCAAGCGCTGGAAGGACATCTGGAGCGCGGGTCACTCGGTTTCCGGGGTTCGCGACGTCCCCCCGGTGGCGGCGCTGATCGAGCGCACCGCCTCCGAGTACGACGCCGCACGCCGGTCAATGCAGGGCGTATAGGCCGCAGGAAAAGCGGAATTCGGCCGGCTTCACGAGCTGGGCGTTGGCCACGCGAACCCGGTGAACCTTGCCGTCGAGATTGTTTTCCCAGAAATCGAGGAACTTGGTGAGGGCGGGGAAACGGGGAGCCAGATCCAGATTCTGCCAGACGAAACTCTGCAGGACGTGATTGTGGTCGGGCATCCAGTAGAGAATTTCGGCGGTCGTGATGCGGTAATCCTTGAGCTGCGCAACGAAACTGCTGTCCATCCTAGCCTCTCCTTGACTTGGTGCGGCTGCGGGAATAGTCACGCAACCTCGCTTGAAAATCAGCAAAAATCGTTCCAGATCAAATACTTAGCAGCAGTATGTGCCGATTGCTGCCAGTGCGAAGCGACTTTGGGAACCTTTCGCCAGTCTCCTTGACTCAGACCGGTGACGACCCTAAATCCCCTGCGCCATTGGCACTCACTGTCCGAGAGTGCTGACAGCAACGTATTCGCCGCAGCCGTCAGGTTGCGCAGGGTCAACAGTCCACTGGAGGAAGAACCATGAAGTTCCGTCCGCTTCACGACCGAGTCGTGGTCAAGCGCGTAGAAGAAGAAGGCAAGACCAAGGGCGGGATCATCATTCCCGACACCGCCAAGGAAAAGCCGATGGAAGGCGAGATCGTCGCCGTCGGTCCGGGCGCCCGTGACGAGAAGGGCAACCTGGTTGCGCTCGACGTCAAGAAGGGCGACCGCGTCCTGTTCGGCAAGTGGTCGGGCACCGAGATCAAGATCGACGGCCAGGATCTCCTGATCATGAAGGAATCCGACATCATGGGCATCATCGAAGCCTCGGCTTCGATGAAGAAGGCCGCCTAAGGCGCCGCTTCGCACCCGAATCAATCGCAACATTCGAGAGGAATAGAAAATGGCAGCCAAGGAAGTCCGTTTTAGCGCCGATGCCCGCCAGCGCATGCTGCGCGGCGTCGACATTCTCGCCGACGCGGTGAAGGTCACGCTCGGCCCGAAGGGTCGTAACGTCGTCATCGACAAGTCGTTCGGCGCCCCGCGCATCACCAAGGACGGCGTTACCGTCGCCAAGGAGATCGAGCTCTCCGACAAGTTCGAGAACATGGGCGCCCAGATGGTGCGCGAAGTGGCCTCGAAGACCAACGACATCGCCGGCGACGGCACGACGACGGCGACCGTTCTCGCCCAGGCGATCGTGCGCGAAGGCGTGAAGTCGGTCGCGGCAGGCATGAACCCGATGGACCTCAAGCGCGGAATCGACCTCGCGGTCGACGCGGCCGTCGAGGACATCAAGGCGCGCGCCAAGAAGATCACGGGCACGGACGAAGTCGCCCAGGTCGGCACCATCTCGGCCAACGGCGACAAGTCGATCGGCAAGATGATCGCCGAAGCCATGAAGAAGGTCGGCAACGAGGGCGTCATCACGGTGGAAGAGGCCAAGAGCCTGGACACCGAGCTGGACGTCGTCGAGGGCATGCAGTTCGACCGCGGCTATCTCTCGCCGTACTTCATCACGAACGCCGACAAGATGATCGCCGAGCTCGACTCGCCGTACATCCTGCTGTTCGAGAAGAAGCTGTCGGGCCTGCAGGCGATGCTGCCGGTGCTCGAGGCGGTCGTGCAGTCGGGCAAGCCGCTGCTGATCATCGCCGAGGACGTCGAGGGCGAGGCCCTGGCGACCCTGGTCGTGAACAAGCTGCGTGGCGGCCTGAAGATCGCCGCCGTCAAGGCGCCGGGCTTCGGTGATCGTCGCAAGGCGATGCTCGAGGACATGGCGATCCTGTGCGGCGGTCAGCTGATCTCCGAGGACCTCGGCATCAAGCTCGAGAACGTTACGCTCGACATGCTCGGCAAGGCCAAGAAGGTCATCGTCGAGAAGGAAAACACCACGATCGTCGACGGCTCGGGCAAGAAGGCGGACCTCCAGGCCCGCATCAGCCAGATCCGCGCGCAGATCGAGGAGACCACTTCGGACTACGACCGCGAGAAGCTCCAGGAGCGCCTGGCCAAGCTCGCTGGCGGTGTTGCGATCATCAAGGTCGGCGGCGCCACCGAAGTCGAAGTGAAGGAGAAGAAGGACCGCGTTGACGACGCCATGCACGCCACCAAGGCTGCGGTGGAAGAGGGTGTTGTCGCCGGCGGCGGTTCGGCCCTGCTCTACGCGATCCGCGCGCTGGACAAGGTCCGCACCTCCAACGACGACCAGAAGGTCGGCATCGAGATCGTGCGTCGTGCGCTGCAGGCGCCCGTCCGCCAGATCGCCGAGAACGCCGGCTACGACGGCGCCGTCGTTGCGGGCAAGATGCTCGAGCAGAAGGACACGAACTTCGGCTTCGACGCCCAGAAGGGCGACTATGTCGACATGATCAAGTCCGGCATCATCGACCCGGTCAAGGTCGTCCGTACCGCCCTGCAGGACGCCGCCTCGGTGGCCGGCCTGCTGGTCACGACGGAAGCCATGATCGCCGAGAAGCCGGAGAAGAAGGCCCCGATGATGCCGCCGGGTGGCGACGGCGGCATGGGCGGCATGGACTTCTAAAGTCCATTCTTCTCAAAGAATGCGGAAAGGCCGGGGAGCGATCCCCGGCCTTTTCTTTTTGTGCGGGCATCGGTCTGCGGCTCTCGCCTCCGCTCGTCGGCAGGTGGCCGGCCTGTGTTTTCCGAGGGCAAACAAGGTCCTTCGCTGCGCTCACGATGACACCGTTTTCTGCATCGACGCACGGCGCCAATCCCAGCAAAATTGTCATCCTGAGCGCAGCGAAGGACCTTCAATTCAAATGCGATGGGCGAGCCCGTGAGCTATCCGCTTTCGATCAAGGGCGTGCTGATCCATGAGAGCCGCGTCCTGCTGTTGCTGAACGAGCGGGACGAATGGGACCTACCGGGCGGGCGGCCGGATCCGGGTGAAGATCATCGTGCGGCGCTCATCCGCGAGATGCGTGAGGAAACGGGACTCGCCGTCGAGGTCGGCAGTCTTGTTGACGAGCATCTGTTCGAGGTGTTGCCGCAGCGCTTCGTGCGCATCGTCGCCTATGCCTGCACGCTACAGGCCGAGGGCACGATTGCCCTCAGTCATGAGCATCACGAAGCAAGCTGGGTCGGACTTGACGAAGTCGGCGAACGGATTGCCGGCCGTCTGCTCCCCGCAGGCTATCTCGGCGCGATCCGCCAGGCCGCCTGCCAGCCCTTGTCGCCGTAACTGCGGCTGGTCTCGACCTTCAGGAAGCGGTCGTGCGCGCCGGCGGCGCCGAGCCACAGCTCGTTCCAGGCGTCGAAGCCGGCCAGCGGGTCGGCGAGCTGCAGTTCGCGAGCGAGCTTCCAACCTTCCATCCGAACGACCACCGCGCCGTCTTTCTCCTCGGTGACGATTTCCTCACCCTCGGCGGCGAGGATCGCCGACAGCCAGCGCGCGAACAGGCGCGCGCTGTCGAGATCGCCCGTCTCGACGTCGGTCGGCAGGTCGAGGTCGCGCGCCGTCTCCTCGTGGAACTGCAGCCCGACCAGGCGCGCGACACGGCCCATCTCGGTGGCTGCATCCTTCGGGCCGAGCTGGTCCTGCAGGACCGGCAGCATGGTCTGCACGTAGCCCATCGCATAGGAGCGGAAGGTGCGCAGGCGGCGCTCCTCGGGCCAGTTTGCCGTCTCCAGTTTCGGCTGGGTCTTCCAGTCGATGCGCGGCATCTCCTCGTCGTAGGCGAAGCGGACGCGCTCCTCCTCCTTCAGCGGCCGGCCGTAGTCGTAATAGTAGCCTTCGAGGCCGGGCTTGCCGTCGACCGTCATGCCGGTGCAGACGAAGCCGAGGCCCGGGTTCTTCAGGGAGATGCCGTTGTGGCCGTGCCAGGCGTGCAGGAAGGCCGCCGACACGTCGTGCGGCACGGCGGCTATGGCGGTGCCCTTCCACATCCAGCGCGGCGGCGGATAGCGCACCCACGCCTTGGTGTCGCTCTCGCGCAGGTAGCCCGTCTTCACCCCGCCCAGCGCGTTGGAGTGATAATGGTAGAGCGCGCAGGCCGGCGCGTCCTTCTCGCCCGCGATGCCGAGCTTCTGGAGCCCGGGCAGGAACTTGTCGAGATGCTGCCGGCGGAAGTGGCGGAAGATGTATTCGCGCGCCGTGTCGCCCCCGCGTCGCGACACGAGACTGATGACCAGGCCGGTCATCAGCGCATTGTAGAGCGTGCCGACCGCCCGGTACGCGGCCACCTCAGCCATTATGGCCGTCGACCAGGATCGCCTTGGAGTGACCCGCCTTCAGTCGCATCGCGAGGACGGGCTTGTACTCCTCCGAATGATAGAAGCGCTCGGCCTTGGCGCGGTCGGGGAACTCCAGCACCACGACGCGGGCCGGCGTCCAGCCGCCTTCGAGGCTCGTGCAGTTGCCGCCGCGCACGATGAACTTGCCGCCGAACTTGGAGACCAGCCCCGGCGTGTGCTTGCGGTACTCCGCCATCAGCTCTTCGTCCCTGGTGTCGATCTCGACGATGATATAGGCCGTCACTTCTTCCTCCCTCGTCAGCCGGTTTCCATGGGCAGGGCCGGGTCGTTGGCCCATTCCTGCATGGAATTGTCGTACACCGAGACGTTCCTGTGACCCAAGAGGGCCGTCAGCACGAAAGCGTCCAGCGTGGCGGCAATGCCGCCGCCGCAATAGACCAGCACGCGCTTGTCGGGCGCCGCTCCGACGCCCTCGAAGGCGGCGCGCAGGTCGGCGATCGGCTTCAGTGCCTTGTCCGGCCCGAACAGGCTGGCGGCCGGCACGCAGGAGGAGCCGGCGATGCGGCCAGGACGGCCATAGACCACGCCGCCCGCGCCATTGTGCTGGTCGTGGCTGAGTGCGTTCAGGGTCAGCGTCGATGGATCGCCGATCGCACTCCTGATCCTGTCCTTGTCGACGAAGATCTCGGGACGACCACGCAGCGACAGCGTGGCGGGTGGATGCGTTGCAGGTTCGGTCGAGAGCGGACGTCCTTCCGCCTTCCATTTGTCGAGGCCGCCGTCGAGGATCGCCACTTCGTCGAAGCCGACGGCGCGCAGCATCCACCAGATGCGGCTCGCCCACACGGGCGAGGCATGGCTGTAGAGAACGACGAAGGTGCCGTGGCCCACGCCCTTGGCCGCGAAGGCCTGCGTAAGGTCCTCCAGCGACGGCAGAGTGAAGCGCAGCTTCGATGTCTTGTCGGAGAGGTCGGCCTGGAGGTCGAGATAGGCCGCGCCCGGAATGTGGCCCTTGTCGTAGTTGGCGCGACCGCTCTCGGCGATGTAGCGCCCGTCGGGTCCGGGCTTGAGATAGGTGGTGCAGTCGAACACGCGCAGCGCGGGAGCGCCGCGCTGGCGTGCGAGGTCTTCTGTCGTGATCAGGTTGGCCGAATGGGCCATGTCGCTCTCCCGGGGTTAGGGAGAGCGGAGACTAGCGCGGTTCTCGGGAGAGGCGCGTTAAATCGTCTTCGACGGCAGCGGCGGAACGCTGACAGGGCCGGAGGACGGCGCGGCGGCGGTCGGCGCGCTCGTCGGGGCATTGAGCTGGCCGACATCGGGCGACTTCGGCGCCGCGGGCGTGGCCGTGGGCTTCTTGGTCTTCTTCGCCGGCTGCGCCTTGGCGACCTGGACCTTCTTCAGGCAGGCGCTGCGCTGCGAGCTGCTCTTGATCTTGTTGCAGGACGCGGCAGTGGTGCCGGCCTTGGGCTTCGCCGTCGGCGACGACGTGGGGGCGGGCATCGTTTCGTCCTGAGCAAAGGACGGAGCGGCAAAAGCGACAGCCGCCAGGGCGGCCATGCTGGCGATCAAAAGACGCATGATAATCTCCCGGGCCGCTTGCGGTGAGGGTACGGGCGCGGCCTCGCTATATACTTAAAATGCTATGTGATTTGTACCGTTTATGTCAAATTCTTAATAGATTAGAGCAACTGCAATCGGAAAGCCTGTGCAGGCCATCCTCAACGTCGCCTTTCCGATCTTCGGCGTTATCCTCGCGGGCTATCTGGCCGGCCGCTGGCGTATCCTGGGGCCCGAGGCGACGACGGCGCTGAACGCCTTCGTGAGCTACTTCGCCCTGCCGGTCCTGTTCTTCGGGACGCTGGCGCGGACCCCCGTCGCCGCCGTGCTCGATCCCGCTCTCATGACCGGCTTCACCGTCGTCGTGGTCGCGACCTTCATTGTCGGTATGGTGACGACGCGTCTGGTTTCGCGAGGCGGTCTTGCTGCGATGAGCTTGCAGGGCATCGCGGCCTCCTGGGGGAACGTCGGCTACATGGGCGTGCCGCTCTGCCTTGCAGCCTTCGGCGAGCAGGGGCTGCCGCCCGCCATGCTGACCGTGATCGTCACCGCCGTCGTCTCGATGGTGTTCGGCGTCATGCTGATCGAACTCGAGGTCGCCGCGGGCCATGGTCCCGTCCGCACTTTCCTGCGGGCCGCCTTCAACGTGGCGCGCAATCCCTTGCCGGTCTCGATCGCCCTCGGCATCGTCGCCTCGTGGATCGGCGTGCCGATCCCGGTGCCGGTCGAGAAGTGGCTCGACCTGATGGGCGCCGCCGCCGCGCCCTGCGCACTGTTCGCCATCGGGTTGTTCCTGTCCGACAAGTCGATCAAGAGCGGGCTGGCCGAAGCGGGGCTCGCGACGCTGATCAAGTTGCTGTTGCAGCCACTGGCGGCGCTGCTGATCCTCCCGTTCTTCGTGCCGATCGATTCGATCGCCGGTAGGGTGGCGCTTCTGATGGCTTCGCTGCCGACGGCGGCCAACGCCTTCGTGCTGGCCAAGCAGTTCAATATCTCGGTCGAACAGAACACTGCATCCGTGCTGCTGACGACGGCCTTCTCGGTCGTCACGGTTTCTGCTTTGCTGGTATGGCTGCGCGTCACCTGACGACGAAAAGGGGGAAAGTCGATGCTACAGGAATTCAAGAAGTTCGCGATGCGCGGCAACGTCGTGGATCTCGCCATCGGCGTGATCATCGGCGCGGCCTTCAGCAAGATCATCGACTCGCTGGTCGGCGACATCATCATGCCGATCATCGGCCGCATCGCCGGCGGGCTCGACTTCACCAACTACTTCATCGGCCTGACGCCGGCCGCCAGCCAGGCCGCTACCTACGACGCCGCCAAGAAAGCCGGCGCCACGCTCGGCTACGGCACCTTCCTCACCGTGACGGTCAACTTCCTCATCATCGCCTGGGTCCTGTTCATGGTGATCAAGGGCATGAACCGCGTGACCAAGCAGGAAGAGTCGGCGCCACCGCCGCCCGCGCCGTCGACCAAGGAACAGGAGCTGCTCACGGAAATCCGCGACCTCCTGAAGGCCCGCGGCTAGGCTGCCTTTTGGTCTCAAATCGATTCACCCCACCTCATCCTGAGGAGGCGCGCAGCGCCGTCTCGAAGGGTGAGGTCGTTGTTGAGAAGCGATTTGTTCTTTCTCGGTTGGAAAGACTAAGCCGCCTTCTTCCCGGCGAACACTGCGTCGAGCCGGCGGGCCAGCCCGTCGGAGATCCTGGTGAGCGGCAGGCGGCATTCCGGCGAGGCGATCAGGCCCTGGCGCCACAGGAGATGCTTGATCGGCATCGGGTTGGCTTCGGCGAACAGCATCGGCACGAAGCCGGCGAGCGGCGCCCAAGCCTTGCGCGCGCTGGCGAGATCGTTGGCGCGGAAGCAGCGCTCGACCTCGACGAAGCCTTCGGTCATCACATGGCTGGCCGCCAGGATGCCGCCCTCCGCACCGTTGGCCCGCATGGTGAAGAACAGCGCGTCCTCGCCGGTCAGCACGGCGAAGTCCGATGGCTTGCGGCGCAGCAGCTCGAGCGACTGTTCTACGCTGCCGGAACTGTCCTTCACGCCGACGATGTTCGGCACCTCGGCAAGCTCGAGCAGTGAGTCGTTGGAGAGGTTCACCGCGGTGCGGTAGGGAATGTTGTAGATCACCACGCAGCGGTCGGTGGCATCGGCGATCCGCCGGAAATGCGCGATCAGCCCGTCCTGGCTCGGCCGGTTGTAGTAGGGGCACACCGACAGGATGCCGGCGACCGGCAGATGACGGAGCCGCTTCAGTTCCTTCTCGACCTTGGCGGTGGCATTGCCGCCCACGCCCGCGAACACCGGCACGCGACCGTCGGCGATGGCCAGCGTGCGTTCGATGACGGCGGCGATCTCGTCCTCGTCGAGCGCCGGCGATTCGCCCGTCGTGCCGAGCGGCAGAAGCCCGTCGACGCCCTTGGCGATGTAGTGGTTCACCAGCCGGTCGTAGCTCGCGAAGTCGATGACGCCATCCTTGAACGGCGTGATGAGTGGGAGCCAGAGGCCCGAGATCTTCGTGGTCATGACGCTACGCTACGGCGATCCAACGAATAACAAAAACGAATGTTTTTGATGGGATCGTTCGGAAATGATTATATATGGCGATGCGCAGGGATCTCGACATGGCGCTGATTCGCGCCTTCCTCACCGTCGTCGAAGCGGGCGGGGTCACCCGCGCGGCCGCCGCACTCGGCATGAGCCAGGCCGCCGTCAGCCAGCAGATCAAGCGGCTGGAGGAGGCGCTCGACTGCCGCCTGTTCACGCGGCAGGGACGCGGGCTCGCGCTGGCCCCGGCGGGCGAGCGGCTGCTCGAACAGGCGCGACGTCTCGTGGCAATGAACGACGAGGTGTGGTCTTCGATGCGCGCGCCGCAGTTCGAGGGCGAGGTCCGGTTCGGTGTTCCCTACGACATCATCGGCAGCTTCGTGCCGGCCATCCTGCGGCGCTTCGCCAAGGCACAGCCGAGGGTGCGCGTCAGCCTGGTCTGCGAGGATTCGCGTGTGATCCGGGAGGAGCTGAAGTCGGGTGGCGTGGATCTCGCCATGACCACCGAGACCGAGTGCGGCCGCCACGGTGAAACGCTGCGCACCGACCGGCTCGTCTGGGTCGGTGCGGCCGACGGCGACGCCCATCTCAAGGATCCGCTGCCGGTGTCACTCGGTGCGCCGACCTGCGTCTTCCGTCCCGTCGCGGTCGAGGCGCTGGGCAAGGCGCGGCGCGACTGGCGCGCGGTCTGCGAGGTGAGCCGGCTGGAGCCCGTCTATGCGGTGCTGGAAGCAGGGCTGGCCGTGGCGCCGCTGCTGCGCTCCTCCGTCCCCGAGCGTTTCGTCATCCTGGGCCGCGAGGCCAAGCTGCCGGTGCTGCCTGAATTCCGCATCAATCTCTACGCGCCACCGGGCCTGGGGCCGGCGGCGCGCGACCTGGCCGATCACGTGCGAGCGAGCTTTTCCGGCCGGTCGCGAAACCACAACAATTGATACCAAGCGCCCCCTGTGCCGATGGCGCGTCCGCCCGTATCTTCGCGGGCATGGATTGACGCGGTTCGAGAGATCGCCGCGGCGCCAGCGAGTTTAGAGGGGGCGTCTGGGGGCCTGGAGAGTGCAAACTCTCCGGGCCCTCTTTTTGTGCCGACATGAAACGGTCATGGAGACGTGTTTGATCCGGGCGTCTCGGAGGAGGATCGGGTGATGGCAGCAGCGAGCGAGTCCGTGCTCGAAAAGCCGCAGGGCGGCCTCGTGGTACGTCCGTCGACGGAGAACGACGTGGCGGCCATGATCGCGATCTACACGCACCATATCACGCGTGGCCTCGGCGATGTCGACATCGAGCCGACGCAGGCCGACGACATCAAGCGCCGGCGCAAGAACATGCTGCGGCGCCGGCTGCCGCATCTCGCCGCCGAACGCGACGGGATGATCGTGGGCTATGCCTATGCGGTGCCTTTCCGCAAGCGACCCGCCTATCGCTATGCGGTCAAGCATTCGATCTACGTCCACCCCGGGCACGTCGGGACCGGGATCGGCCGTCGGCTCCTGCCGGCGCTGATCGAGGCCTGCGCAAGTGCGGGCTATCGCCAGATGTTCGCCTATGTCGACGCCGACAACGTCGCGTCGCTCAGCCTGCACGAGGCCCACGGCTTTCGCCGTGCCGGCCTGCTGGAAGGCGTGGGCTTCAAGTACGGCAAGTGGTCCGACAGCGTCCTGATGCAGCGCGCCATCGGCGCGGGCACCACGACGCCGCCGGTCGAGATCGCCTACTCGCGCACCACGTAGGTGTAGAAGCGCACGACGCCGTTCTTGTCGATCTCGCGATAGATTCCCTGGATCTCCACGTCGAAGCCGGGGAACAGATTGGCCGACTTCTCGAACATCCGCAGATAGTCGAGCATCGGCTTGGCCCGCTCGTCCAGCCGTTCGCCCGGCACGATGCTGGCGATGCCCGGCGGATACACGACGAACATGGTCGTGGCGATGCGCCCGGCCGCCTGGTCGATCGGCACATAGTCGACGTTGTTGCGCACGAGCTGGCGCACCGCTTCGTGCGGCGGCATCGCGGGGTCCGGCAGATGCTCGGGCATGAACTGCGCGCGCTGGAGGAAGCTCACATTGGCGTCGCGGAAGAAAGCATGCATCTCGGCGCAGAGGTCGCGCAGGCGCAGGCCGCTGTAGCGGCCGGGCCGCTTGCGGACGAATTCGCTGATCACGTCCTCGAGGCGCGCATTCTCGTCGTGCAGGCGCTTGAAGATCACCATCGCGCTCAGCAGCGTGCCGGCCTTGCTCGACTCCACGCCGGGAGTCATCAGGAACAGCAGCGAGTTGAGGTCGTTCTTTTCCGGCACGATCTGGTTCTCGCGCAGATACTGCGCCACGACCGGGGCGGGGATGCCGTGACCGGCATAGCGCCCGGTCTCGCGGTCGAAGCCCGGCGTCAGCACGACCAGCTTGTTGGGGTCGGTGATCGCATAGCCCGGCGCCACATGCTTGAAGCCATGCCAGGGCGCTCCGGGCGCCAGTTCCCAGTAGCGTGCGTCGACGGCGAGGTCGTCGGTCGGCACGTCCTCCCAGGCCTGATCGCGTCCGCCGACGGTCACGCGGTTGGGCACGAACGGCTCGAAGAACCAGCGACGCGCAAAATCGCGCTCCTTGTCCTCGAACTCGCGGCGAATGGCGCGCATCTTCTTGCGGATCTCGATGCCGAGGCGAATCGTGTCGTCCCACAGCACCTCGCCCGAACGCCCCTTCATCATCTGCGCGCCGACGTCGAGCGACGCGAAGATCGGGTAGAACGGCGAAGTCGAGGCGTGCAGCATGAAGAACTCGTTGAAGCGGCGATGCTCGATGCGCCGCCGCTGGCCCTTGATGTGCCTGTCCCTGACATGGATCTGCGAGGCCTGGCTGAAGCTCGCGAGCTGCTTGTGCGCCGACTGGGTGGCGATGATGCCGGGACTGTCCGGGCCGAGGTTGGTCAGCCCCATGGCGAAACGGCCGGCATAGAGCGGATGGAATTTCATGAAGCCCGCCCAAGCCTCGTCGAACAGGATGTAGTCGCAGAGATGTCCGATCTTCTCGACGATCAGGCGGGCGTCGTTGATGGTGCCATCGTAGGTGCACTGCTCGATGACGGCGACCCGGAACGGCCGCTCGCGCTTCCACGCCTCCTTGTCCTTGACCAGCGGGTTGGTGCGGATCTTCTCGCGGATGGCGGCCTCGTCGAGCGCCTCGTGGAAGATCGGGCCGATCAGCCCGTGCGCATTGCGATCGGTCTCGAGGTAGATCGGGATGCCGTTGCCCAGGAACAGCGCGCCGTGATGGGCGGCCTTGTGGTTGTTGCGGTCGAACAGCACGAGGTCGCCCTCGGCGATCAGGGCCTGCAGCACGATCTTGTTGGACGACGAGGTGCCGTTCAGGACGAAGTACGTCTTCTCCGCGCCGAAGATGACGGCGGCTTCCTTCTGCGCCTTCAGCGCCGGGCCCTCGTGGACCAGCAGGTCGCCGAGATCGAGCACGGAATTGTCGAGGTCGTCGCGGAACACCGCCTCGCCCAGATGCTCGACGAAGATCCGGCCGATCGGGCTTCTGTTGTAGAAGATGCCGCCATTGTGACCGGGGCAGGTCCAGAGCTGGTTGCCTTCCTCGGCATAGTCGACCAGTTCGCCGAAGAACGGCGTCTTCAGCGTTTCGGCATATTGCTTGAGGCGACTCACCAGGTTCTTGGCGATGAACTCCGGCGTTTCCTCGGAGAGGAAGATGTAGCCGTCGATATAGTCCATCACCTCGACGGGGATGTCCTGCAGGCGCTTGCGGCGAACCAGGATGACGATCGGCATCTCGAGGCCGCGCCGCCGCATCATGTTGATCATCGCGGCGGCCTTGCCGTCGAGGCCCTTCTTGCCCCAGTCCACGACCATGCAGCCGATGGCGGCGTCGGTCTGGACCACCATCTCGGCATCCTCGATGCGCCGGGCCCGCACGACCTGGAAGCCCATGCGCTCGATCGAAACCGTGATCTCGCCCAGCCGGAGGCCTTCGAGATCGTCGGCGTCGAACGCCGGAGCGCAGACGAGGAAAGTGAAGCGCCTGAAGAAATCCATCAGTAGACCGCCGGGACATAGAGTTCGGGAGCGACCGGCGTCCGGGCGTAGTCGGGCTTGTGCTCGCGCTTCGGCAGGACGACCGGTTGCTGTTCAACATCCTTATACGGCACTTGTTGCAAAAGGTGGTGGATGCAGTTGAGGCGGGCGCGGCGCTTGTTGTTGCCCTCGACCACCCACCAGGGCGCCTCCGGGATGTGGGTCCGCGCCAGCATTTCCTCCTTGGCCTTGGTATATTCCTCCCAGCGCCGGCGGGACTCGAGGTCCATCGGCGAGAGTTTCCACTGCTTCATGGGATCGTGGATACGCATGAGGAAGCGCAGGTTCTGCTCCTCGTCGGAGATCGAGAACCAGTATTTGAGCAGGACGATGCCCGAGCGGACCAGCATGCGCTCGAATTCGGGCACCGTCTGGAAGAAATCCTGGACGTCGCTCTCGCTGCAGAAGCCCATGACCCGTTCGACGCCGGCCCGATTGTACCAGCTCCGGTCGAACAGAACGATTTCGCCGGCCGCCGGCAGGTGGGCGGCGTAGCGCTGGAAGTACCACTGGGTGCGCTCGCGCTCGGAGGGCGCGGAGAGGGCCACCGTCCGGCAGATGCGTGGGTTGAGCCGCTGCGCGACGCGCTTGATCACCCCGCCCTTGCCGGCCGCGTCACGGCCCTCGAACAGGACGACGAGCTTGAGTTTCTGGTCGACCACCCAGGCCTGGAGCTTGATCAGCTCGCGCTGCAGCCGCAGCAGCTCTGTGAAATAGAGCTTTCGGTCGATCCCGTCCTGCAGCGACGGCGTCCGGCCCGGCTCGCTCATCCGCGCCAGCATCTCGTCGCCCAGTTCGAGCTCCAGCTCCTCGTCGATGCCGTCCGCCAGCTCGCGACGGATTCGCTCCTCCAGCGTCTCGCGGTCCAGATCGCTATTCATTCAGCCCTCCACGCCGTCCCAATGGCCGGGGAAGGTGAGGGGGCCGTATGACAATTTGACGACAGCCGCCTTGCGAGCGGCCGTTGCGGTTTACGGGCGCGGCAGGAGCCTTTTCGCCTGCATCGCGGCAAAGCATTTCCGGAACATCGCCTCGGTATCCATCACCTCGGTGAAACCGGCCTGCATCAGCTTGATGGTCGATACAATGGCCGGCGGCCCCGGCTCGGTGCGGCCGAAGCCCATCGTGTAGTCGGCATATTCGAACGACAGGCCGACGAAATCCCGGAGCGTGCCGGACGCGAGCCCGTGGGCGCTGCGAATCTCCGCCCATTCGGCCTCGCGGGGCCGGATCTCGCGGTCGAGCGCCAGCGGCACGGGGGCGCCCGGTTCGAAGCCCAGCGCATCGGCGATGGCGGGCCAGACGTTGGGCCAGACGAAGACGTCGCCGTTGGTGACGTTGAAGATCTCGTTTTGTGCAGTCGCCGCCTCGCCCGACCAGGCAATGGCGCGGGCCAGCAGGTCGGCATCGACGGCCTGCGCCACGCGGCCGACCCCGCCCGGATAGTCGAGCGCCTTCCTGCCGGCGCGGCGCATGAAGGCGGCATAGACGCCGAGCGCCGGGATCACGTTCATGGCGCTGCCGACCGAATCGCCCACGATCAGCACCGGCCGCAGGATCGACCAGTTCCACGCCTTGCCCGGCTGGCGCTCGCGCAGGAAGCGTTCCTGGTTCCAGTAGAAGTTCGGCTGCTCGTGCATCTCCGAGCGGTTCTCGCGCGCCGGCACGGCGAGCGGCCGGACATGGACGCCATAGGCCTTGGTGCCCTGCAGCAGCGCGACGTGGCGCAATCCGGGGGCGGCGCGTTCGAGCGGCGCCATCAGGTTGCGCAGCATCAGGTCGTTGGTGCGGATCTGCTCTTCTTCCTGCCAGCCTGCCACGAGGCCGGGCCGCTCGTAGAGCGCGGCATAGGCGAGGTGCGTCACGCCCGCGAGGTCGGGCGCCAGCGCCTCGCAGGCGGCCTTGTCGGTGAGATCGAGCGGGAGCCAGCGCGCGCCGTAGGTCTCGTCGGGCCGGCGGCGCGACACGGCGATTACCTCGCAGCCTTCCATGGCCGCGAAGTGCTTCATGACGGCATAGCCGACGAGGCCGGTGGCCCCGGCGACCAGGACTTTCTTCGATGGCATCGTCACCCTCGGCGGGATTGCTCAGGGCGACGAAGCTACTCCACCTTCGCGCCCGAGGCCTTGATCACCGGTGCGAGTTTCTTCTCCTCGGCGGCCCGGAAAGCCATCGTATCGCTCGGCGTCCTCCAGGTCTGGGCGGCGCCCTGCTGGTCGAAGGCGGCCTTGACGCTGGGCTTCTGCAGCGCCTGCTTGGTGAGGGCGGAGAGCTTCTCGACCATTGCCGGCGGCACGCCGGCCGGCGCGCAGATGCCGCCCCACGAGGTGATCTCGAAGCCCGGCAGGAACTCCGAGAAGGTCGGCTTGTCGGGAACCGCCGGATGGCGCTCCTTCGACGTGACCGCGAAGGCTTTGACCTTGCCGCCCTTCATCAGGCCGAGCGGGCCGGGAATGTTGTCGAACATCATGTCGACCTGGCCTGCCAGGATGTCCTGATGCGCGGGCGCGCTGCCCTTGTAGGGAACGTGCAGCAGGTTGACGCCGGCCATCTGCTTGAACATCTCGCCCGTGAGGTGAGGGCTGGTGCCGGCGCCCGACGAAGCGAAGGAGTACTTGCCCGGATTGGCCTTCGCCAGGGCGATCAGCTCGGGGATAGTGTTGGCGGGGAAGTCGAGCCGGGTCATCAGCATGTTGGGCACCGCCCACAGCGTCGCGATGCCCGTGAAGTCCTTGCCCGCGTCGAACGGCAGCTTGGCGTAGAGCGTCGGGGCGATGGCGTGCGCGGCGATCGTGTAGAGGCCGATCGTGTAGCCGTCGGGCGCAGACTTGGCGATGATGTCGGCGCCGATGTTTCCGCCGGAGCCCGCGCGGTTCTCGATGATGAACTGCTGACCCGTCAGCTCGGAGAGCTCCTGACAGACGATGCGGGAGAGGGTGTCGGTCGGGCCACCGGCCGGAAACACCACGATGTACTTCACCGGCCGGTTGGGCCAGTCGCTTTGCGCACGGGCGATGCCCGACGCGATCATGGGAGCGGCAAGCGCGCCGCCGGAGAGTATCAGTGCGCGTCGGCGCGGAATCGCAACCTTGGTCATTTTGAACGTAGCCTCCTGTGATTTCTTTATTGGGGGCAGTCTAACGGACTCGTTCCGCCGTTCAAATACGAAGCCTTTTCGCTTCGCGCGTCAGCAGGTTCAGTAGGTGACGATAACCGTGTAGCTGATAGGGACTCCTTCGGGGACGACGATGTCGACCTGCATGCCCTGCGCCGAGGGCCTGGCGCGATGGCTCTGGGGCTTGGCTGTTTTGGTTGCGACGGGGATCAGGGCGATGCCCCAGGAGCCGCTGCGCTTGATGAGCGCCATCGGGAGTTTGCTGCCGGCCTCGACGCTGTAGGAGCCGGGTCGCATCTCCTTGATGACGATGGCGCCGCGGTTGTCGGTAATGGTCTGGACAATGACCCTGCCGTCCGACTTGCTGCGAATGAGGATGTCGACGCCGCTGACAGGCTCGCTGGCCAGGGCCGCGGCGGCGAAAATGAGGTGCAGGAGTACCGGCGCCATGAGCGCCCAAACTGTCCGCACCTTGCCAAGTCTCCCTGTTCGCCCCCTTGGGGCAGCTTTTCGCCATGATGTAGGGGAACGCATGCGTTCTCCATGAAAATTTCGTTACTCCTTCGTGGGTGGGAAAAGCGAGGCTTGTTCCGGACACCGGGATGCCCGGCTTGATTTGAGGAACCACGACCGCCACCGTGGACAGCTGTTCATGCCGAGGCGCCGTCCTGCGCCGGGCCGGAGGGAGAAGAAGCGATGAAGTTGGATTTCACGGGCAAGAAGGCGATCGTTTGCGGCGGCAGCCGCGGCATCGGCAAGGCGATCGCCATGGGCTTCGCCGCCTGTGGGGGCGACGTGTCGATCTGCGCGCGTGACACCAAGACCCTCGAAGAGACTCGCGCCGAACTCGCCAAGCATGGCCACAAGACGCATGCCGCCAGCGCCGACCTCGCCAAGGGTGATGCCGTGCGAGGATATGTGCGCGACGCCATCTCGGCGCTGGGCGGCGTCGACTTCCTGGTGAACAACGCCTCGGCCTTCGGCTCGACCGACGACGACAACGGTTGGACCGCCAACCTCGCGGTCGACATGCTCTCGATCGTGCACGCGACCCAGGAAGCTCTGCCGGAACTGAAGAAGTCGCAGGGCAGTGTCGTCAACATCTCCTCGATTTCCGCGCACCATCCGGCGGCGCGGCAGCCGCCCTACGGCGCCATCAAGGCGGCGGTGATCCATTACACGGTCACGCAGGCCGCGATGTACGCCAAGAACCGCATCCGCGTGAACTGCATCGCCCCCGGCTCGATCGAGTTTCCCGGCGGCGTCTGGGACAAGCGCAAGACCGACAATCCCGCGCTCTACAACGGCACGCTGGCCTCGATACCGTTCGGGCGCATGGGACATGCCGAGGAGGTCGCGAACGTGGCGCTGTTCCTCGCCTCGCCGTTTGCCTCCTGGGTGACCGGGCAGACCATCGCCGTGGCCGGCGGGCAGGGGCTCTAGGACCGATGTCCCAAACGAACCGCGCCCACCTCCTGCTCTGGACGGATTCCTCCGCAGCCTATCTCGATGCGATCCAGGCGGCGGGCCTCGCCGATCGCGTCGCGGTCGACGCGCTGCCGCGCAAGGAGAAGCCGTCGCCCGAGCAACTCGCCCGCGCCGAGGCGCTGATGGCGGGCGCGGTGCCGGCCGGCCTGCTGCCGGCCATGCCGAGGCTGCGCTGGGCGCAGGCAATGAGCGCCGGCGTCGACAACTGGCTGGCGCTGCCCGACCTGCCGCCGGGCCTCACGCTCACCTGCGCGCGCGGCACGCACACCGAGTCGATGCCGGAGAACATCATCGGCGCGTTGTTCCATGTCGCGAAGCCCTATGCGCAGGTGGCCGAGTACCAGAAGCAGGGTAAGTGGGTCCATACGGTGGCCCAGCCGCTGACCGGCAAGACGCTCGGCATCCTGGGCCTCGGCGTCATCGGGCAGGAGGTGGCACGCATCGCCGTCGCTCTGGGCATGCATGTCATCGGCACCAAGCGGCGTCCGACGCGCATCCCCAACGTCGCCGAGGTGCTGGCGCCGTCGCAGACGGACGAAGTGCTCGCCCAGTCGGATTTCGTGCTGCTTCTGCTGCCGGCCACGCCGGAGACCGAGAATTTCATCGACGCGAAGCGGCTGGCGCAGATGAAGCCGTCGGCCTGGCTGCTGAACTTCGGCCGCGGTCAGATCGTCAACGACGCCGATCTCATGGCCGCCACGAAGGAGAAGAAGATCGCCGGCGCGTTGCTCGACGTGTTCCGGCAGGAGCCGCTGCCATCGGAACATCCCTTCTGGACGGCTCCGGGCATCGTCGTGCTGCCGCATATCGGCGGCCCGCACCCGCAGCGCGACCGCTTCGTCGCGCGGCTTTTCGTCGAGAACCTGAAACGGTTTCTCGACGGCGAACCGCTCAGGGAAGTGGTCGATCGCTCGGCCGGCTACTGAAGCCGCGGATCGCTCGTCACTTGAGGCCGTAGATTGCGAACTGGTCGGCAACCTCCGGATCGAGCGTCGCCGCAGCAGCCTTGTCACCCTCGCCTTCGCGCGTCTCGCCGCTCATGATGCGCGCGATGCCACGGCCATAAAGCGCGAGGGGACGGTTGGGATCGACGTCGAGCGCCGCATCGTATGCCTTGATGGCCAGACGCGGATCGCCGAGTTTGAGATAGATGAAGCCGCGCGTGATCCGAACATCCAGGTTCAGCGGCATCAGCTTCTGGGCGGTGTCGCAGTCCTGCAGGCCGGCGGCAAGGTCCTTGCCGGTGATGGCGCGGACTAGGCAGCGGTTGGTGTATGCCACCCCCATCGTCGGATCGAGCTTGATGGCGCTGTCGTAGTCGGCCAGCGCCTTGTCGTAGTCATGCTTGGCGAAATAGACGAAACCGCGATTGTAGTAGGCGACGGGATTGTCGGAATCGGCCGCGATGGATCGGTCGAGATCGGCCAGCGCCTGGTTGTAGTTGCCTTCGGCCGAAAGCAACGCAGCCCGGTTGGCGAGCGCCTGCGGATAATGCGGCGCCTTCTGCAAGGCAGTGTTGTAGTCCTGCATCGCAAGCTGCGGCAGACCGCGGCGATTGTTGGCGAGACCCCGCACGACATAGGCCTGCGGATCGTCCGGAGCCAATATGATGGCACGGTCGAGGTCCGCCAGCGCGCGGCCATTGTCGCCGAGCTGGCTGTAGGCGTTCCCGCGGGCGATCAGCGCGTCGACATTGTCCGGCTCCAGCACCAGCACCTTGTCGAAGTCCTCGACGGCACGATTGAACGCACGCTTGCGGGTGGCCAGCAGGACTCCGCGGCCGAGATAGCCCAGCGAATTGTTCGGGTCGACGCGGATGGCGTCGCTGTAGTCGCTGAGGGCGCGGTCGGTTTCGCCGACCGCATGCAGCGAGGTCGCCCGCCGGTAGAGATTGAGCGCGTCGGGATTTCGTGGATCGACCACGCCGTCATAGTGCTTCAACGCTTCGGAGTAGTCCTCGGCGGCCAGGACCTTGTCGCCGAGCATGGTCCTCGCGACGCCGCGCGTGAGGCGAGCCAATGCGATCTCCGGGGGCTTCAGCTGGCGGGTCTGCAGGGCCTTGGAGCAGGCGACATTCCGGGTCTCCGCATCCTTGATGGTGGGCCACGCGCCGCGCACGCAATCGTCGAAGAGCTGGGCAACCGAGGGGCCTGCCGGGGCCGCGGGCGCAGCCGGAGGGACGGGCGTGGCTGCCTGGCGCAGCGTAGGGGGTGGATAGAGGTGATAGGCGAAGGCGTAGATGCCGGCGCCGCCGACAACGAAGGCCGCGGCGGTGAGCAGGAGCTTGGTCGAAAGGCGCATGTCGTCCCGGGCCTAGGCTGGAAAAGCCGTTTCAAGTCAGATGGTTGTACCAGATGCAGACCCGGCCGCGCCATTGCGGCCCGGGGCGGGATCGGAATTGCCGCGACACCCCTCAGGATACGAGGACGTACCAGCCTTCGACGGATGAAGTCGCGCCGCCGGTACCGGCCTTTACCCGGATTCTCTTGGCGCGCACGTCGAGTGACGTGCCGACTCCCACCTGCAGCACGCGCTTCGCCCCATCGACTTCCACCAGCATCGCATTGCCCGGATCGGCCGGCGTGCGCGGGGGCGCGTTGTACACCCGATAGATCATCGGGCTCGAACCCGCCTCGAGTACCGTTTGCCAGTGCTGTCCCTGGGCGTGGATGCGGCCTGTCGGGATCTGGATTCCGACGATGTCTGCTGCGTGATGGGCCGCCGGCCTGACGACGGCACGGCTCTTGTTCCTCGGTCTCGCCATGGCCGGTGCTCCTTCCATCGGGATTATGCGCGACATCTGCCGCGGCGATGTCAACTCGCCAGAAACCGTCTCGTTTCGGCCACCGCTTCGGCAAGGCCCGTTCGCTCGACGCCGACGCCCGGTGGAAAGGCGCTGAGCAGACGACTCGGCAGGCGCGAATCGAGCATCACGAAGAGGCCGCGATCGTCGCTGCGGCGAATGAGACGGCCATAGGCCTGTTTCAGACGTAGCCGCGCCAGCATGTCGTCGTATCCGGTCGCGCCCGCACCGGCAGCCTTCCAGTGTGCCTTGCGTGCGCGGTGGAGGATGTCGGGGCGCGGCCAGGGTACGCGATCGAACACGATGAGGCGCAGCGAACGTCCCGGCACGTCGACGCCGTCGCGTACCGCGTCGGTGCCGAGCAGGCAGGAATGTTCTTCGGCCCGGAAGATGTCGACGAGGGTCGCGGCATCCATGCCGCCGACATGCTGGGCGTAGAGCGGCAGCCCGGCGTCTTCGAGCGTCGTCGCGATGCGCTGGTGGACGGAGCGCAAGCGGCCGATCGCGGTGAAGAGGCCCAGCGCGCCGCCGCTCGACGCGAGGAACAACTCGCGATAGGCGGCTGCCACCTGGTCGGCATCGTCGCGCTTCACGTCGTTCACGATCAGCACCTTGGTCGCACTGGCATAGTCGAACGGCGAGGCCATCGCGGCGCGGATTGCCGGCATGGCGAGATGCTTCGTGCCGGTGCGCGCCTCGGCAACGGTCCAGTCGGCCTGGCGCGTGGCATCCTCGTCGTTGGCGGCCGGCGGAACACCGAGCGAATCGCGCAGCGTCGCCGAGGTGATGACCGCGCCGTGGGCGGGCCGGATCACAGCATTCACGAACGGCTCGGCGGGGTCGAGATAGTGGCGGTACATGCCGACGTCGTATTCGCGGCCCTGCACGCGCTCCACGCCGAACCAGTCGACGAAGGCGGGATCGGCATCGTCGTGCAGGCCGCGCAACATGGCGCGCCAGGATTCGAGCGTGAGTTCGCAGCGGTTGGTGAGTGACCGCGCCAAGCCTTCGATTCGCGAGCGCTGACTGGAGTCGAGCTTGTCGGCCTCGCCTTCGAGCTTTGCGCGCAGCGCCTGGCGCAGCCGCCGCACCGGCTGCAGCATTTTCTCCAGCGTCCCGGCGAGCTGGTCGGCCGCCTCGATCAGCCCGGGGTTGAGCGGCCGCACGTCGCATTCCTGGCCAAAGCCCTGGCCGTCGGTGGCCGACCGCGCACGCACCTGCTGGCGCACCAGCGCCAGGAACTCCTCGGCCGGGCCGAGCACCGTGCCGTCGGCCAGCCGCGTCTGCCAGTTGGTGGAGGGAAGTTGCTGCGCGAGATCGAGCAGGCGGCGCAAGGCGTTCTGCGCTTCGACATCCTCGCCCAGAAGATCGCTGAGGCGACGTTCCAGTCCGCGCGCACGGCTGCCGCGACGTCCCTCGGCGCCCAGCAGCCAGCGCCGCAGGTCCGACGCCTCGACGCCGCTCAGATGCGCGCCGAACGCGCCGTCGGCGGCATCGAACAGGTGATGGCCCTCGTCGAATACGTAGCGCAGCGGCCGCGTGGCATCGTCGAGGCCGCCCATCGCCGCCTGCATCATCACCAGCGCGTGGTTGGCGATGACGATGTCGGCCTGGCGCGCGCGCCGGATCGTGCGTTCGACGAAGCACTTCCGATAATGTTCGCACGCCGAATAGATGCATTCGCCACGCCGGTCGGCCAGACGTTGCACGCGGCTGCGTCCCACCAGGTCGAGCAGCCAGGCCGGCAGGTCGCCGCCGATCATGTCGCCGTCGCGGCTAGCCAGCGTCCAGCGCGCCAGCAGGCCGAGGCCGACCGCGTTCTCCGGCACCAGGCCGGTGCGCATCACCGCTTCCTGGAAGTTCAGCAGGCAGAGATAGTTCTCGCGGCCCTTGCGGATGACGACGCGCCGCCGCTTCTCCGCCGAATCGCGATGCAGCCGGTCGAGTTCGGTGTCGATCTGGCGCTGCAGGTTGCGGGTGTAGGTCGAGATCCACACCGGCGCGCCGTTCTTCTCTGCCCACAGGCTGGCCGGTGCGACATAGCCCAGCGTCTTGCCGACGCCGGTGCCGGCCTCGACCAGCACGACATGCGGCTTGTCCTCTTCCTCGCGCGGCGCGAAGGCCTGGCTGGCGGCCGAGGCATAGTCGCTCTGGGTCGGCCGTGCCTCCGCCATGTTGGCACCCGCCGAAATGAGCTGCGCCAGCCGCAGCCGTGCCTCGCGCGGTTCGACCGGCTGGCTGCCGGGCGGCGGCGCGGGCGGCGGCTCCTCCCAGACGGGCAAGCTCTTCCAGACGTCGAGGCCGGCGCCCGGTCGCGCCTTCTTCGCGCCGGCATCGATGCCGAGCGCTGCCAGTACCGCGCTGCCCCAGTTCCATTGGCCGCGCGCCATGGCGAGCGCCGTGTCCTTCATCTCGGGCGAGGCCAGCGCCGCCATGTCGTCGAGTTCGTCGATCAGCGTGCGCGCGATCTGCGGCAGGGCGGCCAGTTCGTCCTCCGGCGTCGACGGCACGGCGAGATCGAGGATTTCGCAAAGACCGCGAACGGTCGGCAGGCAGAAGCACGCTGGCCGCACGAAGGCGAAGAGTTCGAGTAGATCATATGCCGGAAGGTCTTCCAGGCCGAGCCGCGCCGCGACGGCGGGTGCGTGACAGACCAGCGGCAGGTCGCTGGCGGCCCGCAGGCTCGCATCGGCACCCGACAGGCGCTCAACCGTTCCGTCAGCCGCGCGCCACAGAGCGCCGCGCGAAGTCGCGACCAGAGCGGGCCAGGAAGAGGTCGCGGGGATCGTCACCGGTCGGTGAATAGCACAGGCCACTTGTCCGGTGCAGCGACCGCCGGTTGCCCTTGAAATCAGGCGTCATCGGAACCTGGATGCCGAACGGCTTGGGGCGCCAGCAGCTTTTCCCCTTCACCTGGAAGGGCTGAAGGCTCGCTGTCTGGCGTCAGCCACCAGCGACAGCATGGCGGCGAAGACGAGAGCGGCGACGGCGGCGAGCAGCGGCGTCGCGAGGCTGCCCGTCGCCTCGTAGACGTATCCGGCGAAGGCCGGCCCCAGGATCTGGCCGACGCTGAACGAGACTGTCATCAAGGCGATGCGGCCGCGCGGGTCGCCGCCGCCCGAACGGGTCGCGACGAGGCCGAGCGCCGTCAGGCTGACGAAGGTGCCGCCTACGAACACCGCCGAGACCAGGATGCTCGCCGGATGCAGCCATAGCGCACTGGCCGCGACGCCCATCGCCTCGACCAAGCAGGCCACGGCATAGATGCGCAGAACGCCCCAGCGCCGGCCCAGTGCCGTCCACAGCACCACCGACGGCGCGGCGCAGAGACCGAACAGGACCCAGATGTACGGTTCGAGATGGGCGAGCGACGACGTCCCGCGCACCATGTCGACGATGAAAGTGGCGGTGATGACGTAGCCGAGGCCGAACAGGCCGTAGGCACCCAGCAGCGCCACGAAGTCCGGTGTCAGGCGCGCGCCGTCCGGTTTTTGCGCGGGCTGCACGGTCGGCTCGTCCCGCGGCACCAACGCGACGACGGCAAGGGTCGCGGCAGCGGCGAGGGCCGCACTGGCGAACCACAGCGTCGTCCAGGCGGCGTCCGCTTTCAGGAGAAGCGCCACGAGCGCCGCGGAGGCGGCGATGCCGACGCCGACGCCCGAAAAATGTACGGCGGATAGTGCGCCATTCCCGGTCGCGGTCAGCCGGTCGATCACCAGCGCCGAACTGAAGATCAGCGCGAAGGCGCTGGCAGCGCCCGCCATGAACCGCAGGGCGAGGAAAGCCGGCATCGCGGTGGCGAAGCCCTTGCAGAAGAGACAAATCGCAGTCGCCACGAGCGAAGACAGCAGCCAGAACCGGCGGCTCCCCGGCAGGCGCACCGCTGCCAGCACCGCGCCGGCGAGGTAGCCCACGAAGTTCGCCGAGGCGATCAGACCGGCCTGCGACTTGGTGAGCGGGATCGCCTCGACCATCGGCGGCAGGATGGGCGTGTAGACGAAGCGTCCCACGCCCATGGCCGCGGCCATCGCCAGCAGGCCGCCTAGACTGAGCAGGAAAGGGCTTCTGTGCATGGCAGGCGCGGCACTTTGGGACGTTGGTGCAATTGACGCAAATCGCCCTCGCACCTAGTTTCGCCGGTTCATGTCCCAGATTGATCGCACCATTGCCGAGGCCGCGCGCGCGTGGCCGTTTGAAGAAGCCCGCAAGCTCGTCGCCCGCACCGGCGGCAAAGCGCCGGGCAAAGGCTATGTGCTGTTCGAGACCGGCTACGGCCCGTCGGGACTGCCGCATATCGGCACGTTCGGCGAGGTCGTGCGCACGACGATGGTGCGTCAGGCGTTCCGCCGGCTGTCCGACGTGCCGGCGCGCCTGTTCTGTTTCTCCGACGACATGGACGGCCTGCGCAAGGTGCCGGACAACGTCCCGAACAAGGAGATGCTGGCGGCCCATCTCGGCAAGCCGCTGACGGCGGTGCCCGATCCGTTCAGCAACGAGCATCCGAGCTTCGGCGCGGCCAACAACGCCCGGCTGCGCGCCTTCCTCGATTCGTTCGGCTTCGAGTACGAGTTCCAGTCGGCGACCGAGTGGTACAAGTCCGGTCGCTTCGACACGATGCTGCTCGCCATGCTGCGCCACTACGACGAGGTGCAGGCGGTCATGCTGCCGACGCTCGGCGAGGAGCGTCGCGCCACCTATTCGATCTTCCTGCCGATCTCGCCAAAGACCGGCCGCGTGCTTCAGGTGCCCGTCATCAAGACCGATGCGGATGCCGGCACGATCGTCTATCGCGACGAGGACGGCACGATGGTCGAGACGCCGGTGACCGGCGGCAACGTCAAGCTGCAGTGGAAGGCCGACTGGGCCGGCCGCTGGTTCGCGCTCGACGTCGACTACGAGATGTACGGCAAGGACCTGATCCCCTCGGCCGAACTCTCCGCGAAGATCGTGCGCATCCTGGGCGGCAAGCCGCCGGAGGGCTTCAACTACGAGCTCTTCCTCGACGAGGAAGGCAAGAAGATCTCCAAGTCGAAGGGCAACGGCCTCTCGGTCGAGGAATGGCTGCGCTACGCCTCGCCCGAATCGCTGTCGCTCTACATGCACCAGCAGCCGCGCCGTGCGAAGCGACTGCATTTCGACGTGATCCCGCGCGCCATCGACGACTACCTCTCGCTGGTCGAGAAGCTGCCCAAGGAAGAGCCGGCGCGTGCGCTGGAGAATCCGGCCTGGCACATCCACGACGGCACCGCGCCCGCCAACTCGGCGGCCGGCGTCACCTTCGGCATGCTGCTGAACCTCGCGGGCGTTGCGAACACCGAGGACAAGGACGTCCTCTGGCAATACCTGCGCCGCTACGTGCCCGGCGCGACGCCCGAGAACGCGCCTTACCTCGACCGGCTGCTGGCCGGCGCGGTCGCCTACTACCAGGACTTCGTGAAGTCCTCGAAGAAGTTCCGCCTGCCCACCGACCGCGAGCGGCCGGCGCTCGAGGACCTGCTCGCGACGCTGCGCGGCATGTCCGAGGACGCCACCGCCGAGGCCATCCAGGAAGAGGTGTACGAGGCCGGCAAGCGTCACTTCGCCAAGGAAGAGCTGCGCCAGTGGTTCAAGACGCTCTACGAGGTGCTGCTCGGCAGCGAGCAGGGGCCGCGCATGGGCGCCTTCATCAAGCTCTACGGTCGCGACAATGTCGTGAAGCTGATCGAACGCGCGCTGGCCGGCGAGGATCTGGGCAAGGCAGCGTAGGATTGGCGTTATGAGCGACGGCGTTGTCTTCGACTATCTCAATCCCGATATCCCGCCCGGACTGCGGCTTCTCGACGTCCCGTTGATCCGCGCCAATCGCGATACCATCAAGGGTTATGGCGAGGTGGTGCGTGACCCGAAGAAACAGAAGATCGAGATCGTGCCGTGGCCGCTCAACGGCTCGCGCAAGCTCGATGCCGGCACCGGCATCGAGGGGGGCACGACCGAGGGCATCTTCACCTGTGAATGGCGGGGCAACGAGCTGATCGGCCGCAACGAGGCGGTCGGCGGCCACTACGTCATCGGCTTCCGCGACCTTCCCGAGAAGGCCCAGCCCGGCGTGAAGCTCAGCAGGGGCCGCGTACTGCTGTGGCATTGCAACTATCATCCTGACGGCGGCCAGCTCTTCTGGCCGCTCGACGGCAAGCCGTTCGTCGTGCCGGTGGCGCTGCCGGGCGACGATCTCAAGCCCGAGACCTTCAAGGCCTTCTGGTCCGACGGCAGCGTCGGCATCTACATCCATCCGGGCATCTGGCACGAGGGCGTGTTCCCGGTGCACGAGTCGGGCCGCTTCTTCGACAAGCAGGGCAAGGTTCATGCGCGCGTGAGCTGCGACCTCGCGCGCGAGTTCGGCGTGCTGCTCAACGTCCCGCTGCCGCTGGGCTGAAGCCCGCCGCGGCCTTGAACACCCTGGACAGGGCGGCAATCGCTTCAGGGCGTTCGATTGCGGCCTCATCCTGGGCCATTATCTCCCACACCGCTCCTTCCACGGCGGCGAGCGCCACGGCGAGCTGCAGGGGGTCGGTGGTCCCTGCGCCAGCCGCCGCGAGCTTGGCCTGAAGGGCCGGAACGAACCGGCGCGCTTCCTCGATGATCGTCTGGCGCCCCTGTACTTCGGGCAGCGCGTCGCGCAGCGCCAGCGAGACGTCGAGCCCCTTGCGCTTCTCGATCACGAAGGCGGCGATCGCGCGATCGACGGTCTCGCCGGGCGTTGCGGCGCCCGTCAGGTCGGCGGCGAGGACCGCGGCCAGATAGGTACGGGTCCGCTGGCGGATGATCTCGACGGCGATGGCATTTCGGTTGGGGAAGTACTGGTAGAGCGAGCCGACCGAGACGCCGGCCAGCGCCGCGATCCGCGTCGTCGTGCACGCGGCCCATCCGTCCTGCCGCAGAATGCGAATGGTCGCCTCGACGATGGCATCCACCGTCACGGTCGAGCGCGTCTGGATGGGCTTCTTGCGCGGTTTCAGGGCGGTCGGCACGGCGCGGCTCCGATGCGAATGGACGGTCGGCAGGCTGGTTTCCATTTTCAATGGACGTCAGCCGGAGTCAAAGAAATGACCGTCATCCACCTCGTCACCGGAGCCACCTCGGGGATCGGCCTCGAACTCGTGCGCCTGCTGCTCGCCGAACCTGCGAGCCATGTCATCGTGGGCGCCCGCCGGCCCGCGGAAGCGTCGGCGCTGCGCGGCGTCGCGGACGCAGGCCGCCTGCACATCCTGCCGCTCGATCTTTCTTCGCTCGCCTCGACGGTCGCGTTCGCCGACGCGGTGGCGATGCGCCTCCAGGGCAGGCGTCTCGCCTCCCTTGCCGCCAATGCCGGCCTCCAGAACGTGGGTGCCCGGCGAATGACGGTCGACGGCTACGAGGAGACCCTGCAGGCGAACTGGCTGGGGCACGCGGTGCTGATCGAGCGGCTGCTGCCGTCGCTCGAACCGGGCGCGCCGGTCGCCTTCACCGCGAGCGGCACGCACGACCCTGCCGATACCGGCGCCCGACTGTTCGGCTTCCGGGGCGGCGTCTATCCCGGGATCGAACGGGTGGTCCGCGGCGAGCTCGACGACAGCGTGTCGGCGAAGCAGCAGGGCATGGACCGCTATGCCACGTCCAAGCTCGTCGCCATCCTGCATGTCTATGCACGTGCGCGCAGTACCGTTCCGGGTGGTCCGCGCTGGTTCGCTTACGATCCCGGCCTGATGCCGGGCACGGGCCTGGCGCGAGACCGCCCCGCCCTCGAACGCTGGGCCTGGTCGACGATCCTGCCGGTGCTGGCGCGGGCGATGCCCGGAGCGAGCACGCCGCGCCGCTCGGCGGCCACCTATGCGCAGTTGCTCACGGGACGTCTGTTTCCGCGGGAGAGCGGCGTGCATCTGGATTTCTCCGGCAGGCGGACGGCGAGCTCGACCGATTCCAATCGCCGGGAATGGCAGGACGAGGTCGCCGCGTTCGCACGGACGACGGCTCAGGGTTTGCGGCTGGCCGCTGCGGAGACGGCGCCGAGATAGGCGACGATCATCCGCACGATCTCGTCCTCGAAGCCACGGCTGGCGAGGAACGGCTGCTCCTCCAGCACCGCGGCGCGCACGACTCCCATGAGGCTGCGCGATACCACGAACACCTGCTCGCGGGTGAGGGGGCCCAGCAGCGAGTTCGGGCCGCGCCCGACGGTTTCGCCGGCGCGGGCGATGAAAGCCGCGACCGGCGCCATCAGGGAGATCCCGCCATCTTGCGACAGGATCGCCTGGATCACGGCCTTGCGCGCGCGTTGCCGGCCGCGAAAGGCATGGACGATCGCCCGCACCATGGCGCGGATGCGTCCCTCGACCGAGGGATCGACCTCGCCCTGCAGCGCCCGTGCCACCTCTCCGAGGGCGGCCTCCATCTCCTCGCGGGCGAGCGCCATCACCAGCGCGTTCTTGTCGGCGAAGTACTGGTAGAGCGTGCCGATGCTCACGCCCGCCCGTTCGGCCACGGCGTTGGTGGTGAAAGCGGCCAGGCCGCCCTTCTCCAGAATCTGAGCGGCGGCCTCGACGATAGAGGCCACGGTCTCGGCCGAGCGGGTCTGGCGCGGCGTTCTTCGTTTCGTTTCAACGGGTTGGCGGCGAGTGGCCATGGCGGCACCGGGCAGGGGAAGGCGAGTAAGAGAATATGAGCATCGCTCATATATTCGACGTCGGCAAACAAGGAGGCTGTCGTGCAGGCATTCGCCACTCTCTATCTCGTCATCCTGCCGCTCGTGCTGGCCGCCGCGCTGATCGAAGGCATCTGGCAGTCGCGGACCCGCGCCGAAGCCTATGACTGGAAATCCTGGGCCTGCTCGATCGCCGACCTCGCCGGTCGCCGCCTGCTGGCGTTCATTCCCTATACGCTGGCCGCACCCTGGCTCGACTGGATGTACGAGTATCGCCTGTTCACCCAGTCGCTCGACAGCGTCTGGTCGGTGCTGCTGCTCTTCGTCGGATTGGAATTCTTCTATTACTGGTTCCACCGCGCCAGCCACACGGTGCGCTGGTTCTGGTCCTCGCACTCGGTCCATCACTCGCCGAACCAGTTCAACTTCGCCGCCGCCTATCGGCTGGGCTGGATCGGCCGCTTCACCGGCACGTCGTTCTTCTTCGCCCCGCTGGTGCTGCTGGGTTTCACGCCGCAGACGGTCCTGACGGCCCTGTTCCTGAACCTGCTGTACCAGTTCTGGATCCATGCCGACTGGATCCCAAGGCTCGGCTGGCTGGAATACGTGCTCAACACGCCGTCGGCCCACCGCGTCCACCATGCGCGGAACCCGGAGTATCTCGACGCCAATTTCGGCGGCGTGCTGATCGTGTTCGACCGCCTGTTCGGGACCTACGTGGCCGAACGCGAGGCCGTGAAATGCGACTTCGGCCTGGTGTCGCCGGTCGTGTCTTCGCACAACCCGCTGGTGCTGAACTTCGGCCCCTGGATCGGGCTCGCGAAGGATCTCGCCTCGGCGAAGTCGATGCGCGAGGCCTGGATGTATCTGTTCGGCCCGCCCGGCTGGCGTGCCGACGGCGCGGGCCTCACCACCACCGAGATTCGCCGCGCGCATGCCGTACCGGCCGAATGATCTTCGGCTCGGGGAGGCATGACTTAATCTCCCTTGAGCCAGCCGGTCGCCGCCGACAGATTGGCGGCAAAGGAGAACGCCATGGCCAAGGACAAGGTCTGCGTCGTGATCGGTGCGGGCGATGCGACGGGCGGCGCGATCGCCCGCCGCTTCGCGCGCGAGGGCTACACCGCCGTCGTCACACGCCGCAGCGCCGACAAGCTGCAGTCGCTGGTGGCACGCATCGTGGAGGAGGGCGGCAAGGTCCATCCGTTCGGCTCCGACGCCCGCGACGAGGCGCAGGTCGAAGCGCTTTTCCGCCAGATCGAGACCGAGATCGGCGAGATCGAGGTCTTCGTCTTCAACATCGGCGGCAACGTCCGCTTCGACATCCGCGACACGACTCCGCGGGTCTACCGCAAGGTCTGGGAAATGACGGCCTTCGCCGGCTTCCTGACGGCGCGCGAGGCGGCGAAGGCCATGGTGCCGCGCGGGCGGGGTACGATGATCTTCACCGGGGCCACCGCCTCGATCCGGGGCGGCCGCGGCTTCTCGGCCTTCGCCGGCGGCAAGCATGCGGTGCGGGCGCTGGCGCAGTCGATGGCGCGCGAGCTGGGGCCGCAGAACATCCATGTCGCGCACGTCATCGTCGACGGCGCCATCGACACCGAGTGGATCAAGACCAATTTCCCCGACCGCTACAATGCCGGCCCCGACGCGATCCTCAATCCCGACGACATCGCCGAGACCTACTGGCAGCTTCATTGCCAGAAGCGCAGCGCCTGGACCTTCGAGATGGACATCAGGCCGTGGAAGGAAACGTGGTGATCTGTTGAGGGAAACAAGGATCCTTCGCCGCGCTCAGGATGACACTATTGCTGAGGTCGGCGCAGTGCGTCGTACTGGAAACCGGTGTCATCGCGGGCGGGTTAACCCCCGCCCTGGAGCGCGGCGAAGGATCCTTAACTTGCCACTCGATACGATAGAGTGACTCAGACCTGCGCCGCCCGCAGCTTGAGCAGCGCCAGCATCATGTCGATGGTCGGCGTCGCGATGCCGGCCAGTTCGCTGAGGTCGGCGATCGAATCGGCCAGTGCGTCGATCTCGAGCGGCTTGCCGGCCTGAAGGTCGGTCAGCATCGACATCTTGTGGTCGCCCAGTCCGACCGTGAACTCGATGCGCTTCTCCATCGGCGTCGCCATGGTCGCGCCGAACTTCGCCGCGACCGCCTCGGCCTCCGTCATCATGCGGCGAGCGATGTCCACGGCGCCCGGGCTGCAGCCGATCCCGCCATTGTCGGCGAGCGTCAGGACCGCAATGGGATTCCAGGTCAGGCTGTTGATCATCTTGCTCCAGATCTCGGCGCGAATGTCGGATTTCACCGGCGCCTTGAGGCCGGCCTCGTTCATCGCGGCGCTGAGCGCCGTCACCCGCGGCGAGGCCGAGCCGTCGGGTTCGCCGAGCGGCAGGTAGCAGACCTCGTTCTCGAGATGCGCCACGCCGGGCGCGGGCACGACGCCGCCCGCCCAATAGGCGCAGCCCAGCGCTCGCTCGGGCCCGAACATCGACCATTGCCGGCCGCCGGGATCCATCCGCTTCAGCCGGCTGCCCTCGAACGGGCCGCCGAGCTTGTGGAAGAACCAGTAGGGCGCGCCCGTGGTCGGCGGGATCAGCGCCGTTTCCGGTCCCAGCAACGGAAGCACCTTGTCGAGGACCGCGAGATACTGGTGTGTCTTGAGGGTGATGAACACGACGTCCTGGGGCCCGAGCTGGGCCGGATCGTCCGTCGCGTTCACCTTCACGGTGAAATCCTCGTGCGGGGAGATCAGGCGCAACCCGTTCCGGCGAATGGCATCCAGATGGGCGCCGCGTGCGATCAGACTCACCTCGACGCCCTTCACCCGGGCAAGATGGGCGCCGATGATTCCGCCGATCGACCCGGCGCCGTAGAGGCAGATTTTCATGCCGCGAGCCTAGAGGCTTCACGGTCGATGCGGAACTGGCATCGCGTGCGGTCGTTGTATCGGGAACGCCCCGAGGGAGGAGAGACCAGCGATGACCGCGCTGACCGTGGATACCAGCAAGCTCTGGGACATGATCAAGGACATCCGTTTCGGCATGCTGACCGTGCGTGGCGCTGACGGGAGTCTTTATTCGCGGCCGATGACGACGCAAAACGGCGAGGCCGACCGTGGCGGCGTCATCTGGTTTTTCATGTCGCGTTCGGGCCAGCCGGTGGCCGATCTTACGCAGTCGCCGGACGTGAACGTGTCCTACGCCAATCCCGAGGCCGACAGCTATGTGTCGGTGAGCGGTTCGGCGCGCATCTTTGACGACCCGGTTAAGAAGAAGCAGCTGTGGAGCGTGGCTGCCAAGGCCTGGTTCCCGGCCGGCGTCGACGATCCAAACCTTGCCCTGGTCGCGGTCCTCGTGGCCCAGGCCGAGTATTGGGACGTGAAATCCAACAAGGCCGTCCAGATCTTCAAGCTCGCCAGGGCGGCCATCACCGGTGAACCTCCGGCTGACCTGGCGGAACATCGCCGCGTCCGCATGCGCTGACGCGGGAGGAGAGCGCTCCGGTCTAACGCCGGGGCGTTGTCGCCGCGCCCACGCCGGCGCCCACGGCGCCACCAACCAGCGCGCCCGGCAGCAGGCCGATCGGTGTAAGGGCGCCGATCAGCGCGCCCGTGCCGGCGCCGATGCCACCGCCCGTCACGGCGCGTTGGCCCCAAGTATCGCCACAGGCGGCGAGGCTGAGCGCGAGGACGGAAACGGCGATCACTTTAATCATCTGTTCAGCTCCAGTTGCGGCTCGGAACGCAATCCCGCAGGGTCCCGTTCGAAGGGCACACAAACGTCTTCCACGGGCGAAAAGCTCCCATAAATGACCGTCCTGCGGTGTGTTCTCCTCGTGACCATGATGCTGCTGGGCGGTCTTCAGGCCGCCCGTACGCAGACCGTGGGCGGCGTTGACTACGCGCCGGAATATGATTTCTCCGAGTTCTGGGCGGCGACCGACGGCCGCTTCTTCCGCGTGATCGTCGCAGGCAATCCCTTCCCGCAGATGCCGGTCGAGGAGGCGAAGCAGCGGATGCTGCCGGTCATGCAGGCCAACAAGCCGCGACCGGCCCTCACCTTCACCTACCAGCAGCCGCCCGAGCAGCTGCGCCCCGACTATCGACTCGTTCTGGTCTTCGATCCGGCCAACGATCTCACGGCCGCGCGTGTGTGTGCCGGCCAGATCTTCCTGAAGAAGCCGACGGAGCCGCGTACGCCGGGCCGTGTGTATGTCTTCGGAATCTACTGCCGCAACGACCTTGCTCTGTCGCAGACCACGGCCTGGACGCAGGCCAATGGGCCGGAGGATCCCCGGCTCGGCCAGATGTTCGTCCAGCTGTTCCTGACCTTGTTCGACGACCGGCGCTGGCACCGCTCGCCCTTCAATCCGTGGTTTGCCCGCTAGCCGATCCGGCCTAAGAGAGAGGCAACATCAGGGGGATCTTGTGGGTACCGACGTGGAAATCTGGATGCTGTTCGCGCCGTTCTGGCTGCTCGGCATCTTTGCGGCGCTGGGCGCGCTCTGGCATTTCGGCCACTTCAACAGGCGAATTCACGAACATGAAATGACGGCTCACCACCGCCATCACTTCAAGCGGGCGCAAATCGCCATGATGGCCTGTGTCGGCCTGTTGGTCCTGGGACTGGTGGTCGGCGTCCTGGGGACGCTATCGCGGGGCTAGGTCCCCGCGATCATTCGGCCACCAGCCCCACGACCTCGTAGTGGCCCGGATCCTGGGTCGGGCCGGCAACCAGGATCTGCTGGTCGCAGGCGGTCAGAACCAGGACGAGAAGACCGAGGGACGCTAGAACCCTGCGGAACATGGCAAATTCCTCCAATTGCGAGAGGAACGCGGGCTTCTGGCTTTTGGTTGCCGCGTTCGGCGTCTTCTCCGGCTAGGATTGGGGAGAACCTGGGGTAGGGGCCCATGGCCGAGAAATGAACCGAAATCGCATGCTGCGCCGCATCGCCTATGTGCGCCGCAACCGCTGCAGTGCTCTCGTAGCCGCCCTGTGCCTTTTCACGGTGCTCAATCCGTTGCTTGCCGGCTCGGCGATCGGCGGTTCGGTGCTGGGCGTCGCGCTGTTCACGGTCCTCGTGCTGGCGGTCTGGGCGCTTCGCCTCGAACGGCCCGTCCTCTGGGGGCTGGGTGTCTTCGGATTCATCACCGTCGATGCGCTGATCGCCGATCGCATGGGCTTTGGCGGGCTGCGTCCGATCGCGCTGGGGTCGACGGCGGTGTTCGTCGGCGCCATCACCATCGCGCTCCTGCGCTATGTGCTCGACCGCCGACCGATCACCACCGACAAGGTGTTCGGCGCCGTCGCGTCCTACATCCTGATCGCCCTGTCCTTTGCCAGCCTGTTCGGTTTCCTGCAGGTGTTCCAGCCGCACGCCTTCCACGCCACGATCGCGCATGGACCGGACGGCAAGCTCAACTGGTCGGACCTGATGTACTTTTCCTTCACCGTGCTGACCTCGACCGGCTTCGGGGAGATCACGCCGGCGACGCCCATGGCCCGCTCGCTGATCGTGATCGAGCAGGTGCTGGGCGTCATGTACGTCGCCTTCCTCATCGCGCGGCTGGCCAACATGTACGGCTCGACGAAGCATTCGCGTTAGTGGCCTTCGGTATCGCTGTGCGCATCGTCGCAATGCCGCCGGCCGCGCTATACTATCCAGCAAAGTGAGATGAGGAACGCCATGAGCATCGCGGCTGAAGCGGTACGGACACGCGAGACCCCGGATACGGTGGAACGCTGGGACGCCATCGTCATCGGCGCCGGCCTGTCGGGCATGTACCAGCTCCTGAAGCTGCGCCAGATGGGCTTCAAGGCGCGCGTCTACGAAGCGGGGGGCGGCGTCGGCGGCACCTGGTACTGGAACCGCTATCCCGGTGCGCGCTTCGATTCGGAGAGCTGGACCTACGGCTTCTCCTTCTCGCCGGAAGTGCTGAAGGAGTGGGACTGGAAGGAGCATTTCTCCGGCCAGCCCGAGAACCTGCGCTACTGCGAATTCCTGGCCGACAAGTTCGACCTGCGCCGCGACATCACCTTCAACACCCGCGTGAAGGCCGCGCACTGGGACGAGGCCGCCAACGAATGGGAAGTGACGTTCGAAAGCGGCAGCCGCGCCCGCGCGCGCTTCCTCATCACCGCGATCGGGCCGCTGTCGTCGCCGACCATGCCGACGATTCCCGGCATCGAGGATTTCAAGGGCGAGTCCTGGCACACCGGCCTGTGGCCGCACCATCCCGTCAGCTTCGCGGGCAAGCGCGTCGCGGTGATCGGCACCGGCGCCTCGGGCGTGCAGGCCATCACCGAGATCGCCAAGACGGTGGGCCACCTCACCGTGTTCCAGCGCACGCCCAACTGGTGCACGCCGCTGCGCAACAGCAAGATCGAACCCGAGACGATGGCCGACATCCGCTCGCGCTACGATGAGATCTTCGCCCAGTGCCGCGAGAACTGGGGCTGCTTCGTCCATACCGCCGATCCGCGCCATTCGACCGACGTGACGCCGGAGGAGCGCGAGGCCTTCTTCGAGAAGCTCTACAACACGCCCGGCTTTGCTTTCTGGCAGGGCAATTTCCGCGACGTGCTGATGGACCAGGCGGCGAACGACGCGCTCACCGCGTTCGTGATCAAGAAGATCCGCGCTCGCGTGAAGGACCAGAAGATCGCCGACAAGCTGATCCCGACCAATCACGGCTACGGCACGCGACGCGTCCCGCTCGAGAGCGGCTACTTCGAGGTCTACAACCAGCCCAACGTGAAGCTGGTCGACATCCGCGAGACGCCGATCGAGCGCGTCACCGAGAAGGGCCTGCGCGTCGGCGGCGAAGACTACGAATTCGACATGGTCATCTATGCGACCGGCTTCGACGCCATCACCGGCGCCTTCGACCGCATCGACTTCCAGGGCCGCGGCGGCGAGAAGCTGCGGACCAAGTGGGCCGACGGGCCGCACACCTATCTCGGCCTGAACGTCGCGGGCTTTCCCAACATGCTGACCCTGGTCGGCCCGCACAACGCGGCGACCTTCTGCAACCTGCCGCGCTGCATCGAGCAGAACGTCGAGTTCGTGTCCGACCTGCTCGTCTACATGCGCGACAAGGGCCTCACCCGCATCGAGGCGACGCCGGAGGCCGAGACGGCGTGGACCGCCCATGTCTACGACACGGGATCGCGGCTGCTGCTCACCAAGGTCGATTCCTGGATGACCGGCGTGAACAAGAACGTCCCCGGCCGCCTCAAGCGCACCTTCATGGCCTATGCCGGCGGCGCGCCGAAGTATCGCCAGAAGTGCGAGGAGATCGCGGCGAACGGATATGAGGGGTTCAAGTTGTCATCCTGAGCGAAGCGAAGGATCCTTCGGCTTCGCCTCAGGATGACAAGGACTACCGTGCCCCGCGCACCAATCGGCCCGGCTTCGCGCCGGTGAATTCGCCGTCGCGATACGTCACTTCGCCGCCCACGATCGTGGCGCGATAGCCCTCGGCCTTCTGTTCCAGGCGACGGCCGCCACCCGGCAGATTGTGGACCGGGTGCGGCGCGGAGACTTTCAGCCGTTCGAGGTCGATCACGTTGATGTCTGCCTTGTAGCCCATCTGCAGCCGGCCGCGATCGCCGAGGCCAACGGCGCGCGCCGGCACGTCGGTGAGCTGCTGGATTGCCCAGGGCAGCGGCCAGCGCTCGCCCTTTCGGTCGCGCGTCCAGTAGGTGAGGGCGTGCGTCGTATAGCTCGCGTCGCAGATCAGCCCGTAATGCGCACCGCCGTCGCCCAGTGCCATCACCGTATGGTCGTGGCGCAACATGCTGGCCATGTTGGCGTCGGAACAGTCGGTGTAGTTGGCGCCGGGATGGAACAGGATGGTGCGGCCGTCGCCGCTCACCAGCAGGTCGTAGGCGAGTTCGAGCGGCGTGATGCCGAGAGCGGCGGCGCGGGCGTCCAGTCGCCGGTCGGCCGCCGGCGTGTAGTCGGGCGGATCGCCCAGCACGAACATGTTGGCGACGCTGCGCATGAAGGCCAGCATCTGCGGATTGCGATAGGAGGGCTGCTCCTGCAGCAGCTTCGCCTTCATCGCCGGATCGCGCAGCTTCGCCAGCTTGGCCGCGAGCGGCAGGCCCTCGACCTCGCGATAGCTGGGGCAGGTCGAGAAGGGGTGGAACGAGAGTTCGAGCCCGTAGAGGACGGCCACCGGACGCGCCGCGACCTGGCCGCGGATCGTCAGCCCGTCGCGATGGGCGCGCTCGATCTCTCGCAGCAGGGTCTGCCAGCGGCCGGGATAGAGCGAGATGTCGAGCAAGGTGAAGGAGAGCGGACGTCCCGACAGTTCGACCAGGCGGCGCAGCATGGCGAACTCGGTGGCGCCTTCGGCCGTGGTGTCCTGGAAGTCGTCGAGGAGCTGGATGACGCCCTTGCCGGCCCGGCGCATGCCGCGCGCGATCGCCGCCAGCTCTTCCTCGCCCGCGGTTATGGTCGGCGTCAGGGCGCCGTCGGGCGTGCGATGGAACAGCGAGCGCGATGTCGAGAAGCCCAGCGCGCCGGCGTCGAGCCCTTCCTCCACCAGCCTGGCCATTTCCGCCATGTCCGCCGCCGTCGCGGGCTCGCGGTCGACGCCGCGGCGGCCCATCACGAAGACGCGCAGCGGTGCATGCGGCACCTGCGTCGCAAAGTCGATGTCGCACTGCCGCTTCGACAACGCCCCGAGATAGTCGGGAAAGCTCTGCCAGTTCCACGGCACGCCCTCGCGCATGACCAGTTCGGGAATGTCCTCGACGCCTTCCATGACGTTCATCAGCGTGTCGCGGTCCTGCGGCCGGCAGGGCGCGAAGCCGACGCCGCAATTGCCCATCAGCACCGTCGTCACGCCATGACCCGACGAGGGCGAAAAGCGATCGTCCCAGGTCACCTGCCCATCATAGTGGGTGTGGATGTCGACGAAGCCCGGCGTCACCGCGAGGCCTTTGGCGTCGATCTCCTCGCGGCCGCTGCCGTCGATACGGCCGATGGCGGCGATGCGACCGTCCTGCACCGCAATGTCGGCGTGGCGGGGGGCGCTTCCCGTGCCATCGATCACGGTTCCGTTGCGCACGATCAGGTCGTATGAGGCGGCCATGGCTCCCTCCGTGGGCATTCCGCGAGAATGTCGCCCTTTGCTGCCTAGCATTCCGCCGGGAGCGGGAAAACGCCCGCAAAGATGTTGCCCGGTCGGTGAAATAACACCCCGCGCTCTCCGCTTCGGCCGGTCGTCAGGAAAACGTGACTTGGTTTGGCCGCAACCGGGGCGTTTATGGTGGCCATGGACCGTCACTCAAGCGTCCCCGTCACCCTGTTGTCCGTCGCCCATGCCCTGCCGCCGCACCGGCTGCTGCAGACCGAGGCGGCCGCGGCGGCCCGCGGAATCTTCGCGCATCGCTACGCTGCGTTCGACCGGATGGCCCCCGTCTTCACCACGTCGGGCATCGAAGCGCGTCACACCGTCATGCCGCTCGACTGGTATCTCTCGACGCTCGGTTGGCCGGAGCGCAACGCGGCTTATCTCGAGGGCGCCCATGACCTGTTCGTCGAGGCTGCGACTCGCGCGCTTGCGGCGGCGGGATGTGCCGCGTCCGATGTCGACACGATCGTCACGATCTCCTCGACCGGTGTCGCCACGCCCAGTCTCGAAGCGCGCGCGGCGCGCCGCATGGGGTTCCGCCCCGATGTCGAGCGCGTGCCGGTGTTCGGCCTGGGATGCGCGGGTGGCGTCTCCGGGCTGGCGCTCGCCGGTCGCCTGGCGTCCGCGCGGCCCGGCTCCACCGTCCTGTTCGTGGCGATCGAGATCTGTACTGCGGCGTTCCGTATGGATCAGCTGACGCCGGCCAACATGGTCGCAACCGCCCTCTTTGGCGACGGCGCGGCAGCCTGCGTGGTCCGCGCTGGCGCGGGCGAAGCGGGTATCGCGCGGATCGAAGGCGCGGGCGAGCATCTATGGCCGGACACGCTCGATATCATGGGCTGGAAGGTCGACCCGACCGGGCTGGGCGTCGTGTTCGACCGCTCGATCCCGCCCTTCGCCGAGCAGCAGGTCGGGCCGGCAGTCGATGGCATCCTGTCCCGTCTCGGCGTGGCGCGCGAATCGGTGGATCGCTTCGCCTGCCATCCGGGCGGCGCCAAGGTGATCACGGCGCTGGAGACGACGTTGCGGCTCGCGCCGGGGGCGCTCGATCACGAGCGTGAGGTGCTGCGCCAGTATGGAAACATGTCGGCCCCGACCGTGCTCTTCGTCCTGGAACGGCTCGTGGCCGCGGGGCTTCCGAGGCGCACGGTGCTGACGGCGCTGGGGCCCGGCTTCACCTGCAGTTGCCTGTCCCTGGTCCGCGCGGCGTGAGTGCGAGGCGATGAGCTGGGCGGCCGTTATCCTGGCATTGGTCACGGCGCAGCGTCTGGGTGAACTCGTGCTGGCGCGCCGCAATACGAAGCGGCTGCTGGCCCGCGGCGGGCGCGAGGTCGGAGCGGCGCACTATCCGCTGATCGTGGCCATGCATGCCGCCTGGCTGCTGGGCCTCTGGTACTTCGCCGTCCTTCGGGCGCCCGTCGGGCAGGAGGTGAACCTCGCCTGGCTCGGCATCTTCGTTGTCCTGCAGCTGGGGAGAGTCTGGGTGATCGCCTCGCTCGGCGGCCGCTGGACCACACGCATCGTCGTCCTGCCGGGCGAGCCCCTGGTGAGGCGCGGACCCTATCGCTTCGTCTCGCACCCCAACTACTGGGTGGTGGCGGGCGAGATCCTCGTCCTGCCTCTTGCCTTCGGCCTTGCAGCCTTCGGTCTCGTCTTCACGATCCTCAACGCGGCGATGATGTGGATCCGCATCCGGGCCGAGGCGGCGGCCCTCGCGCCTCAGTAGGAAGCCAGCACCTCGATCTTGTTGTTGGCGACGATCAGGCGCTTGGCGAGCAGACGGGCGAGATTGGCCATGATCCTCTCGCCGGCGCGTGGATGGCTGGCGCGGAAGCGGGCGAAGGCGTCGAGCGCCAGTTCGAGGCAGGCCACCTTGGTATCGGCCCAGACATCCGCCGATCGGGCCGTCTCGAGCAGGGCCATCTCGCCGACCGCCATGCCCGCGGACAGGGTGGCGAGGCGCACGCCGCTCTGCAGCCGGACGCTGACGATGCCGCTGGCCACGAACATCAGCGACGCGGCGGGTTCACCGGCCGAGATCAGTCGCTCGCCCGTCCGATAGTCCCGCTCGACCAACAGTTCCGCGAGCGCCGTCATCTCCGCGGCGTCCAGTCCGCTCAACAGTTCCTGTTCGGAAAGATCGGTCGATCGCTCGAGCTCGAGATCGCCGGTCTCGCTGTGGATGATGCGGTCCTCGGCCCACTCGATGGCTTCGTCGAGGAGTCCGATGCTGCGGACGCCGGACCGGTCGGGCAGCCATTCGGAGAGTGACTGCTCGATGGGCGTTCCACGGGGAATGCCACTGAACACCACCTCGACATGTCCCTGCGCGAGATCGTCGAGGACGTCGGCCAGCAACCGCAGCGACGCCTCGCTGACGGACGGCACGCGGCGGAGGTCCAGGATGAGATAGCGCAGGCCCGAACGAAGGTTGCGGATGCGCCGCGAGAGATACTCGATGTTGCCGAAGCTGAGTGCCCCGGTCAGTTCGAGGATCGCGCCCTCGCCGTGGTGGGCCTCCAGGATGGCTTGCTCGCGCGGCGGCCGGCTGCGGCGCGACGATACGCTGCCGACATCGTAGCTGGCGGCGATGCAGGTCCGCACGTCGCCAACGCGGTTGAGCATGTGCAGCCCGAAATGGGTCGACAGCGCCTCGCAGGTCCGCAGACCGCGGATGCTGTTGCCCTGGTCGTCGATCAGCGGCGAGTAGGTGCCGAGGCCGAGCTGCGAGGGCAGGGAAGCCACGATGCCGCCGCCCACGCCGCTCTTGGCCGAAATGCCCACACGATAGACCCAGCGTCCGGCCGAATCGTACATGCCCGAGCTGGTCATGACCGAGAGCGTGCGCGCCACGGCGTATGAAGAGACGACCTGCTCGCCGGTCAGCGGATTGCGGCCCTTGTGCGCCAGCGTCGCCGCCATTACGGACAGGTCCCGTGCCGAGACGCGCAGTGCGCACTGGCGGAAATAGACGTCGAGAACCTGGTCGACGTCGCCCTGGAGGACGCCGTGGTTGCGCAGCAGATAGGCGATGGCCCGGTTTCGGTCGCCGGATTCGCGCTCGGAGCGGAAGGTAGGCTCGTCGACCTCCAGCCGCCGTCCGGCAAAGCGGCTCAGTGCCTGCAGCAGCCAGTCGAAGGCGCCATCCTGCTCGCGTTCGCAGATCAGGCCGGTGCAGGCGATCGCGCCGGCATTGACCATGGGATTGAACGGCCGATTGTCCGAACCCAGCCGGATGGAGTTGAAGGCGTCGCCGCTCGGCTCGACGCCCACGATCGATTCGACCCGCTCGGCACCGACCGTCTCCAGCGCCAGGGCAAACACGAACGCCTTGGAGATCGACTGGATCGTGAACTCGACCGTGCTGTCGCCGATCTCGTAGACGTAGCCATCGACCGTCGTGACTGCGATGCCGAAGTGCGCCGGATCGGCGAGCGCGAGCTCGGGAATGTACGCGGCGACCTCGCCGCTCTGGTCCCGGGAATACTCCGCATGGCAGCGCGCGAGGAAGCGGGCGAGCGGGAGCTCAGCCACCGAAACTTGTGATTCGTCCATCTGCTACGCCTCGATGATCTCGCGGACGCGCGTCGCCAGCGCGTCCATGGTGAAGGGCTTGGTGATGACGGTCATGCCGGCATCGAGCGCGCCGAAGACCAGCGCGGCATTCTCGGCATAGCCGGTCATGAACAGGACTTTCAGATCGGGCCGCAGCGCGCGGGCGGCGTCGGCCACCTGGCGGCCGTTCAGTCCCGGCAGTCCGACGTCGGTGATCAGCAGGTCGATGCGCTGCGCCGACTGCACGATCTCGAGGCCGCTCGGCCCGTCCACCGCTTCGATGGCGCGATACCCGAGATCCTCCAGCACCTCGACGACGAGATTGCGCACGACCGGCTCGTCCTCGATCACCAGGACGGTCTCGCCGGTTTCTATGGCGGCGTCCCCGGCTGCTGCGCCCGCAGAATCTTCGGCATCGGCCTCGCCCTCGAAGCGGGGCAGGCAGAGATGTACCGTCGTGCCGCGGCTCACGGCGCTGTCGATCCAGGCATAGCCTCCGGATTGGCGCGCGAAGCCGTAGATCATGGAGAGGCCGAGGCCGGTGCCCTGGCCCATCGGCTTGGTGGTGAAGAACGGTTCGAATGCGCGGGCGATCGTCTCGGCATCCATGCCGGTGCCGGTGTCGACGACGGAAATGTCGACATGGTCGCCGGCCGGCCGATCGGCGTGCGCCGCGGCTTCGGCCTCGCCGATGTGCCGGTTCCGCGTCTCGATCACCAGCCGGCCGCCGGCCGGCATGGCGTCGCGCGCGTTGATCGCGAGATTGAGGATGGCCGATTCGAGCTGGTTGGCGTCGCAGCGCGTGAGCCAAAGCCCGTCGGCGAGGCTGAGGTTGAGATCGATGCGCTCGCCGAGGGTTCGCCGCAGCAGCTCCTCCATCGAGCCCACCAGCGGATTGACCTGCACCGGGCGCGGATCGAGCGGCTGGCGCCGGGAGAAGGCCAGCAGGCGATGGGTGAGGGCGGCGGCACGGTTCGCCGAGGCGATGGCGCCGCTTATGAAACGGTCGAGATCGCCCAGCCGTCCCTGGCCGACGCGCCGCTGCACGAGGTCGAGGCTGCCCGTGATGCCCTGCAGCAGGTTGTTGAAGTCGTGGGCGATGCCGCCCGTGAGCTGGCCGATCGCCTCCATCTTCTGCGACTGTCGCAGCGCGTCTTCGGCCGCGCGCAGTTCGGCCGTGCGGGCCTCGACCCGCGCCTCCAGCGTGGCGTTCAGCCCGCGCAAGGCGGCCTCGGCCTCGCCGCGCTCGATCACCTGGCGGGTGCGCTCGGCGACCTCCTGCATGAAGGCGATCTCGCCGGGCTGCCAGTGACGGACCGGGCGGTCGTTGAGATAGACGATGGTACGCAAGCGGCCGGCCCGCACGAAAGGCACGACGAGGACGGCGCGCGTGTCGACGGCGCGGGCGGTGGCGCGGGTCTCTTCCTCGTCGCTCAGCGGATCGGTCTGCAGATCGTCCACCACCACGGTCTCGCCTGCGCCGAGCCTGTTCACGATCTTGATTCCGAAGGAGCGGGCCGGGACGCGGCCGAGCAGCGGCTGGGCGCGTCCGTCGGTCCAGCACACCGAGTAGTCGAACATATCCTCGACCGGATCTAGATGGCCGTAGCCCACGCGCGACACGCCGAAGAACCGGCCCATCAGGGCGCAGGCCTTGTCGAGGGCGGCGTCGGTGTCGCTGCCGCGCAGCGCGTCACTCAGTTCGAGCATGAAGGCATGACGCGCATCGGCGAGCTTGGCCGCGCTGATGTCGATGGCGGTGCCGACCGCGCGGTAGCACCTGCCCTCGGCGTCGAACAGTCCCTTGCCCTTGGCCGCGATCCAGCGCACCACGCCATCGTCATGCCCGACGGTGCGGTACTGGACATCGTAGGTCGCGCGAACGGCGGGATCGAGGGCTGCGCCGAACGCCCGGGTCGTGGCGTCCCGGTCCTCGGGGTGAAGGCCCGCGTAGAAATCGTCCAGCGTGCAGACCGAGTCGGGTGAGAAACCGAACATCGCTTTCGTGCGGGGCGACCAGTTCAGCGTGTTGGTGACGAAATCGACGTCCCATGTGCCGATCTCGGCGGCTTCGGTGGTGAGCCGCAGCGATTCCTCATTGAGGAGGGACTGCCGCTCGGCTTCCTTGTGGGCCGTGATGTCGTTGCCGCCCACGAAGATGCCGTAGACGGCGCCGGTCTCGTCGCGCATCGGCTCATAGACGAAATCGATGTAGCGCGTGCTGGCATCGCTGGTGAGGCGAACAGGCATGGCGCGCGCGATGAAGCGCTCGCCTGTGCCATAGACGTTGTCCAGCAGTTCGTAGAAGCCCTGGCCCTCTAGGTCGGGCAGCACCTCGCGCACGCTGCGACCGATGAAGTCGCGCTGGCCGGCGATCGCGACATAGGCTTCGTTCACATATTCATAGACATGGTCGGGGCCGGTCAGCACGGCGATGAAGCCCGGCGCCTTCTGGAACATGCGGCGCTGGCGCTCGATCTCGGCCATGAGTCGCTGCTCGGTCAGGACCTTTTGCGTGGTTTCGCTGCACACCACCAGCACGCCGCCCACGCCGTAGCGCGCCTCGGCGTCGTCGATGGGGCTGTAGCTGTAGGTCCAGTAGACGTCCTCGCGCCGCCCGTTGCGCGTGATCGGCACGAGGTGGTTCTCGTGCCAGGTGGCCCCGCGGCCCGTCATGACCTGGTCGATCTGCGGGCCGATGATGGGCCATATCTCTTCCCATACCGCGCGTCCCGGCTGGCCGAGCGAGGAAGGGTGCCGTTCCGGGCCGATCGATTGGCGGTAGGCGTCGTTGTAGAAGCAGAGGAGATCGGGTCCCCACCAGATGTACATCGGGTGGCCGCAGTTCAGCATCAGCCGCACCGCCGTGCGCAGCGACTGGGGCCAGCCTTCAGGCGGGCCGAGCGGCGAGGACGACCAGTCATGGGCACGCATCAGGGCGCCCATCTCGCCGCCGCCGGCAAGGAAGCTGGGGTCGCGTTCCTTGGAATTCATGGCCGGACAGTCATCGATTCGCGACCGTCCTGCAAGCGCGGCGCCCGGCCGGCGCCTGGTCAGATCACGCGCTGCGTTCGGGCGAAGGCCATGTAGAGGTCGTGGGCTCGGGCGGCGATCGGGCCGGGCTGCAGGTCGCGGCTCTCGTAGCGGCTGACCGGCTGGACCTTGCCGGCATTGCCGGTGGTGAAGATCTCGTCGGCATCGTCGAGTTCGGCTGGAGCGATTGTGCGCTCCTCGACCGTGATGCCGGCCGAGCGCAGCAGCTTCACCGTGCGCAGCCGCGTGATACCGGCCAGGAAGCTTCCGTTCGGCACCGGCGTCGCGACCACGCCGTTGCGGGCGAGGAAGATGTTGGAGCTGCAGGTCTCCGCCACGTTGCCCAGCGGGTCCAGCACGACGCCGTTGTTGAAGCCGCGCTTCAGCATCTCCGCGACGCCGCGCGAGGAATTGGGATAGAGGCAGCTCGCCTTGGCATCGGTCGGCGCGGTCTCGGGCGCAGGCCGGCGAATCGAGCGGCAGAGGCCGAGGGTGAGAGGCGTGCCGGCGCGCATCGGCGAGATATAGGTGCAGAGCAGGAACTGCGCGGAGTCGGGATCGACCGAAATCGGCCCGGCGCCGCCCTTGCCGGCCCAGAACATCGGCCGGACGTAGAGTTCGGCCTTCGGGCCGAAGCGGCGGACGCTCTCGTGCATCAGCTTCAGGATCTCTTCCGGCGTCTGGCTCGGGTTCAGGCCGATCGCCCGCGCCGATCGCACGACGCGTTCCGCATGGAGGTCGAGGTCGGGGCCGCAGCCCTCGAAGGCGCGCCCGCCGTCGAATACCATGGAGCCCAGCCAGAAGGCGTGGTCGCGCGGGCCCAGGATTGCCGGGTTGCCCTCGTGCCACGTGCCGTTCCAGTAGGTGAGCGTGTCCATTTTTCCCTCGTCCGTCCTCGAAGCGGGCGGACATAGCAGACGATGAGCGGCACGGCCAACCTGGCCCCGATGCTACTGGCGCTGGGTGCGGCATTCTGCTTCGCCCTGGCGTTGATTCTGACCCAGTTCGGGCTGCGGACGATGCCGTCATGGCGCTCGCCCCTCTATTCCATCGGCGGGGCGCTGGTGGTGGCCTGGCTGGCCGCTTTCGTGTTCGTCGACTGGAGCACGTTCAACCTCGACGCGGCGCTGATCTTCGCGGGCGTCGGCTGCATCTTCCCCGTCGTGGTCTCGATCCTCTCGGTGCGCTCGAACGAGCGGCTGGGGCCGGCGGTCGCGGGCGCGGTCGGCAACGTGACACCGATCTTCGCCGTGCTGGGCGCGGTGCTGTTCCTGGGCGAGCATCTCGGCCTCTTGCAACTCAGCGGTCTCGCGATGGTGGTGGGTGGCGTGGCGCTGCTGGCGTTGCGCGGCGGCACCGGCGGGCGCCACTGGTCGGTCTGGGTGCTGGGCCTGCCGCTTGCCGCGGCCCTGGTGCGCGGCGCGATCCAGCCGGCGATCAAGACGGGGCTTGCCCTGTGGCCCGAGCCGCTGGCGGCCGCCGCGATCGGTTACGCTCTTTCGACGGTGGTGATCGTCTCGCTTGTCGGTCGCCGTGCGCTGAGAGAAGGACCGGCGATGCGCAGCGGCGTGCTGTGGTTCCTGTGTGTCGGCTTCGCCAATGGCAGCGCGACCTTCCTTCTCTATGCGGCGCTCGGGCTGGGGTCGATCACGGTCGTCGCGCCGCTGGTCGCGCTCTTTCCCCTCATCGGTGTGGTGCTGAGCTGGATATTCCTGCGCGGCGAACAGCTCCACGCGATCGGACTGCTTGGAATCCTGGTGAGTGTAGGTGGCGTGATTCTTCTGCTTCTCGGCGGAACCTGACGCGGTGACGAAAAAGCGGCCGAATGCGCGCCGGAATTCCCTGAGTGTAAAGGCAACGGCGTAACGGCCGGCAGCGTATTACCAACCATGGCGCGGGCAATGCCGCGCGGAATGGAGGCAGAAGATGTTGAAGCGAATTGCTCTCACGACTCTCGCCGCGGCTGCGACGCTCGCCACCGCGACAGTGGCGATGGCTCCCTTTCAGCCCGCCAACGCCCAGGTGACCATCACCTTCGGTTCGGCACCGCCGCCGCCGCCCTACGAGGCCGTGCCCGCCCCCCGACCCGGCTATGTGTGGGCGCCGGGAGCCTACAGGCTGGTTAACGACCAGTATGTCTGGACGCCGGGTACTTGGCAGCAGGCACGTCCGGGATATCGCTACGTTCCCGATCGTTGGGAGCGCTACAGCGATAACGGCCGCGAGCGCTGGCGCTATCAGGCCAGCCGCTGGGATAGGGACGGCGACGGTATTCCCGACCGCGTCGACCGCCACGACAACCGCCCCAACCAGGCCTGGGGCGACAAGGATCGCGATGGCATTCCCAACGCCGTCGACCCGATCAACAACAATCGCCGCCATCAGTAGGTGGTCGTCAATCGACGGGAACGGGGCGCTTCGGCGCCCCGTTTTCAGTTCTGGTGCTCGTTCGAGAAGGAAGCAGTTGCCGCAGGCTGGCGCCGTACTAAGGTCTTCCGAGGAGTGTCGCGCAGGGGAATGTTGCCCCGGGGCGACGACCCAGGAGGAAACAACAATGACGGCCCCGCTCACCATTCGCCTGCACCCCTCCGACAACGTCGTCGTGGCGCGCATGGACATCCTGCCAGGAACCAAGGTCGAGGGTGAGGTCGCGGCCGCGACGCGTGTGCCGCCCGGTCACAAGATCCTCACCAGGTCGGTGAAGAAGGGCGAGCCGCTGCGCAAGTACAACCAGATCATCGGCTTCGCGACGGACGATCTCGCGGCCGGCGCGCACATCCACACGCACAACTGCGTCATGGGCGACTTCGAGCGCGACTATGCGTTCTGTGCCGACGCCCATCCCACCGACTTCATCGTGCCGCCTGCCACCTTCCAGGGCTATCGCCGGGCCGACGGCCGCGCCGCGACCCGCAACTACATCGGCATCGTGACGACGGTGAACTGCTCGGCGGCGACCAGTCGGATGATCGCGTCGCGCCTCGCGCCGCTGCTCGAGGAATTCCCGAACATCGACGGCATCGTTCCGCTGACCCACGGGGGCGGTTGCGGCATGGCCGCGTCGGGCCTCGAGATGGACGTGCTGCGCCGCACGCTCGCGGGTTACACGAAGCATCCCAACATGGCGGCGGTCGTGGTGCTGGGGCTCGGCTGCGAGACCAACCAGATTTCCGGGCTGATGAATGCGGAGGGCCTCAAGGAAGGACCGAAGCTCATCCCGATGGCGATCCAGGACGAGGGTGGTGTTTCGAAGACCGTTAATCGTGCCGTCGGATTCCTGAAAGAGATCCTGCCCGACGCCAACGACGTGAAGCGCGAGCCGATCCCGGCGAGCGAGTTGATCCTCGCGCTGCAGTGCGGCGGCTCGGACGGCTATTCCGGCATCTCCGCAAATCCGGCGCTGGGCGCGGCCGTCGATCTGCTGGTGCGCAACGGCGGCACGGCCGTCCTGTCGGAGACGCCGGAGATTTATGGAGCGGAACATCTGCTGACGCGGCGCGCCGTCAGCAAGGAAGTCGGCGAGAAGATCGTCGAGCGGATCCGCTGGTGGGAAGATCATTGTGCCCGCACCGGCGGTGAAATGAACAACAACCCCTCGCCCGGCAACAAGGCCGGGGGTCTCACCACGATTCTCGAAAAATCCCTGGGTGCGGTTGCGAAGGGCGGTACGACGAACCTCGTCGACGTCTACAAGTATGCAGAGCCGATCACGGCCAAGGGCTTCGTCTATATGGATTCACCGGGCTACGATCCGGTGTCGGCGACCGGGCAGGTCGCTGGCGGCGCCAATGTCCTGTGCTTCACGACGGGACGAGGCAGCGTCTTCGGCTGCAAGCCGACGCCCTCGCTCAAGCTTGCGACGAATACCTCGCTCTATCGGCGCATGACGGACGACATGGACATCAACTGCGGAACGATCGTCGATGGCGAGGAGACGATCCAGGAAAACGGTCGGCGCATCTTCGACCTTATTCTCGCCACGGCTTCCGGCCAGAAAACCAAATCGGAAGTTTTGGGAATCGGGGACGACGAGTTCGAGCCGTGGAAGATTGGCGCAACAATGTGAGAAGTGGGACGCAGCCATTTTGACGAGGCGGCGTTACGTCTCTCATATGCGATCCACGACTCACGAACTTGGCCATGCTTTGGCAGCCCAGCCCACAGCGGTCACGGACTTTCCCCCGAGCTTTCACCCAAATTCCCGGTTGTCGAAGGCGGGAGCCGCGAGCGCTCCGCCAGCGCGCATTTGCTTGCTCGTTAAACTGCCCAGGAGAGAGACATGGCTACAGGTACGGTCAAGTGGTTCAATGCCACGAAGGGTTTCGGGTTCATCCAGCCGAGCGACGGCGGCAAGGACGTGTTCGTCCACATCAGCGCGGTGGAGCGTTCAGGCATGAACGGGCTTAACGAAGGCCAGAAGATCGACTACGAAATCGCCACCGAGCGCGGCCGGTCGGCCGCGGTCAATCTCAAGGCTGCCGACTAGACACATGAGAATCGTCCCCCTCGTCGAACGCCCCGATCTAGCCGAGCAGGTTTCGGTCTGGGGATTCGACGAGTGGGGGCATCTCAATCCCGGCCAGACGCTCGATCTGCGGCGGGCCGAAATTCAGGGTTCGATGAATGTCGATCGCGCACCGATCGTCTTTGTCGCAATCGGTGACGACGACGGAATCGTCGGCACGGCCTCGCTGATCTTCGACGATCTCGAAGGCGATCCGCGCAATCCCTGGCTCGCCAGCGTCTTCGTCCCCGCCGAACACCGCAAGAAGGGCATCGCCTCGGCGCTGGTCCGCACCGTCGAGGATGCCGCGCGGCACATCGGCTACGACCGTCTCTATCTCTTCACCAGCACCGCCCCTTCGCTCTACGAAGGACTGGGCTGGAAGGCGCTTGAGAAGCGCGACTATCGCGGCGAGATTATCCAGGTCATGGACAAATCGCTGTGAGGGAGTCCGCATGCCATCCGACCTGCACTATCTGTCGCTCGACGAGGTCGCGCGGCGCCTGAAGGCGCGCAAGCTGTCGTCCATCGAACTGACCGGGGCGATGCTGGACCGCATCGGCAGGATCGATCCCAACCTCAAGAGCTACGCGACCGTGACCGCCGACCGCGCGCTGGCGGATGCCAAGCGTCTCGACGCCGAGACCGCCGCGGGCACCTCGCGCGGCCCGTTGCATGGTGTGCCCATTGCGGTGAAGGACCTCTGCAACACCGAGGGCGTGGCCACCGCGGCCGGCATGGCGATCCATCGCGCCAACGTGCCGTCCGCCGACGCCACCGTCGTGACGCGGCTCAGGAAGGCGGGGGCCGTCATACTCGGCAAGCTGCAGATGACCGAAGGCGCCTACGGCGCCCATCATCCGACCATTCCGGCACCGCTCAACCCGTGGAACGCCGCCTACTGGACGGGCTCCTCGTCGTCGGGTTCCGGTGCGGCCACGGCGGCAGGACTCTGCTTCGCGTCCTTGGGGTCCGATACCGGCGGCTCGATCCGCTTCCCCTCGACCATGAATGGCCTGTCGGGTCTCAAGCCGACCTGGGGTCGCGTCAGTCGTGCCGGCGTCTTTCCGCTCGCCGAATCGCTTGACCATATCGGCCCGATGACGCGCAGCGCGCTCGACGCCGCGATCGTGCTGGGTGTGATCGCCGGCGCGGACGAGGCGGATCCGACGGCGGTCGGCCTGCCGGTACCTGACTACGCGGCCGATGTCGACGCGGGCGTGCGCGGCAAGCGGATCGGTCTCGCCACCAACATGCACGGGATCGACGCCGATGCGCAGCGCGCGCTCGAGGGCGCCGTTGCGGCGTTCAGGAAGGCGGGCGCCACGATCGTCGATGTTGAGCTGCCCGCCAACTTCGACCAGGGCTCGCGCGACTGGGTGCCGCTCTGTGGCATCGAGGCCGCGGTGGCGCACGAAGCCACTTATCCGTCGCGTGCGAGCGAGTACGGTCCCGTCCTGTCCGGCCTGCTCGACCAGGGCCTCCGGCTCTCCGCGACTGACCTCGCGAAGATGCAGCTTCGACGCGCGGCATTGACCGGCGACCTCAACAAGCTGCTGGCGTCGGTCGATCTGCTTCTCATGCCGGTGATGGCCAGGGCCGTGTGGTCTACCGAGGCCTTGCTGTCGGCGGGTCGCGATCCGGAAGCCGTCGCGGGCCGGCTGCGCTACACGGCGCCGTTCGATCTCAGCGGCCACCCGACATTGACCCTGCCCGGAGGCATGACCGCAGACGGTGTGCCCGTGGGCTTCCAGATCGTCGCCAAAGCCTTCGATGAAGGTCCCATTCTCGCGGCGGGACACGCCTATCAGCAGCAGACAGACTGGCATCTGAAGCGCCCGCCGCTCTAGAATCGGCTTTCGCGGGCGCTGGGGGAGACGTGGACGCTGAATCGTCAGTCATTTATAGTGTCCGAACCGCCCCCCAGGACGCTCCTCGCCGCGCAAATGCCAAGCCTCTTCGCGAAAAACATGCGGCTGCGTCCGAGCATCCTGACGATGTTCGTTCTGCTGACGGTGCCGGTCTTCCTGGCGATCGTCGCCGTCAATTTCGTGTCGAACGAGAAGATCGCGCGCGACAATGCCGACGAGTTGGTCGGACGGTTCAGTGTCGAAGCGATCGAGAACATCCAGTACCTGTTCGATCCGATCAAATCGCTGGTGCGCAGCGCCGCCGCCATCGGCAGCGAGCAGCCTGATTTCTACGAGAGCCACCGCTCGCTGAAGTATCTCTTCAGCATCCTGCAGCACAGCGACCGCATCATCAGCATCTATGTCGGCTTGACCGACGGCTCTTTCCGCCAGGCCCGGCAGATCGATCCCAATGTCGAGATCCAGGGCAAGCTGCCGCCGGTTGGCACGGCCTATGCCGACCGCTGGATCACGCCACAGCGCGGGTCGTCGCCGGTCGACCACTACCTGTTCCTCGACAAGGAGCGGAGGGAGCTCGGCAGCTCCGAGCAAACCACCTCCTACGACCCGCGCTCGCGGCTTTGGTACAGGACCGCGCAACAGAGCGGCCAACTCTCGGTGAGCGACGTCGATGTCTTCGCGGCGCTGGGTCTCGTGGGCTTCACGGTCGGCGCACCCTATTACGTCGATGGCCAGTTGCGTGGCGTCGCCGCCGCGGACATCACGCTCGACGGGCTTTCCGACTATCTCTCCGAGCGCAAGATCAGTCCCGGCACGCTGTCCTACATCCTCGACCACCAGGGCCGGGTGATTGCCAATTCCGAACGCGCCAAGACCTATGCTGCCCAGGGCGGCAAGGTCGAGCTGCAGCACATCACCTCGATCGGCAACGACCTGCCGGCCATCGCCTTCAGTTCCCGACCGCGCGACAACGAGAAGATGTTCTCGTTCCAGCACGCCGGTCAGGCCTATGTCGCGAGCCTGACGACTCTGCCGGCGGCCTTCGGCAAGAAATGGCAGCTCTTCGTCATCACGCCGCTGTCCGATTTCACCCGCGCCTTCGACGAGCAGAACAAGCGGCTGGCCCTGTTCGGCGTGATCGCCATCCTGCTGCAGATCTGCATCATCTACATCCTGTCGAGCGTCATCTCCTCGCCGCTGGAGAAGCTTGCGCTCAAGGTGAGCAAGATCCAGGACCTCGGTAGCGACAATCTCCCGCCCCTGCAGTCGCCGATCCGCGAGGTCGCCGTCCTGTCCAAGGCGATCGAAACGCTCGACGCGGCGGTGAAGTCCTTCGCCGCCTTCGTGCCGGTGGGCCTGGTGCGCGAACTTCTCGAATCCGACCAGAAGCTGGAGCTGGGCGGACATAGCCGCTTCCTCACGATCTTCTTCTCCGATCTCGAGGCGTTCTCGACCCTGTCGGAGGAGGTACCGTCGCAGGAGCTGCTGCTGCGCGTCTCGGCCTATCTCTCCGTCGTGACGCGCGCGGTGAACGAGGAACACGGCACGATCGACAAGTTCATCGGCGACGGCGTCATGGCTTTCTGGGGCGCCCCCGCACTGCTCGACGACCATGCGAAGAAGGCCTGTTTCGCGGCGCTGCGCATCCGCGAAGGCATGAAAGTGCTGAACGCGGGCTGGGAAGCGCAGGGGACCAAGCCGCTCAACATCCGCATCGGCATCCACAGCGATGCCGTGCTGGTCGGCAACATCGGCTCCAAGGAGCGCATGAGCTATACCGTCATGGGTGACGGCGTGAACATCGCGGCGCGCCTCGAGGGCGTGAACAAGGAGTACGGCACGCGGCTCTGCATCAGCCATTCCGTGTTCAAGGAAGCCGGGGAGAAGCTGTGCGTGCGGCCGATCGACGACGTCACGGTGAAGGGCCGCCGCTCCAGGATCCCGATCTACGAGCTGGTCGGCGCTTATGGAATGGGGCCGGAGTTCGAGCCGGACGAGGCGACGCTGCGGCTCTGCCAGCTCACCCGGACGGCCTATTCGGCGATGGTGGCCGAGGACCATGCGCTCGCCCTGTCGCTCTATCGGGCGATCGTCGCCGAATATCCCGACGACCCGGTGGCGTCCGAGATGTCGAAGCGCCTTTCCACCGTCGACCCGTCGCACCTCGTGCCGCTTCAGATGTCACGCTGATCCATGCCGGGTGTCAGGAAGCCTTCTCCGGCCGTCGCGGCGCTGCGGCCGAGCGAGTACACGGCGGCGCTGGTCCAGGTAATTCGCTCCGAGCCGTCGCGGGTGCGCGGTGCCCGGGTGCTGGAGATCGGGTGCGGCAGCGGCGTCGTGCTGGCCGTGATGGCCGGCCTCGGCGCGGTCTCGCTCTGCGGCGTCGACATCGAGAAGGACGCCATTGCGACGGGCCGGTCGCTGCTGGGCGAACTCGGTCACGACGCCGAGATCCACCAGGGCGACATGTGGCAGCCGGTCGCCGGCCGGCGCTTCGACCTCATCGTCGCCAATCTCCCGCACTTTCCCATGGATCATTTCGAGGTGGCCGGGCGGCTCTCGACCTGGAGTTCCGGCGGCATCGACGGGCGGGAGCTGCTCGATCCCTTCCTCGAGGGCCTGGCGGATCACTTCGCCGCCAACGGACGCGCCCTCATCACCCACAACGCTTTCGTGGACGTCGAGCGTTCGCGTCAGCTCCTTCGCCGTCACGGGCTTGCGATGCATATCGTGAGGACGGTGCTGGTCCATGTTGCCAAGGAGAAGATCGATCTGATGACGCCCTCGATCCTCGGAGCGGAAGAGGGACGTTCGATCCATCGTTACGGTCCTCATGTCTTCGCCGACATGCACATCGTCGAAATCGCCGTGGCCGGGGCGCACGGATGATGTTCCTGCAGCGCATCCTGTTCGTCGTCCTGGCGTCGCTCGTCGCCTTCACCACCCTGCCGGCGCGCGCCGAAACGCCCGATGCGGCACTGGCGAAGCTGCTCGACGAGGCGAAGGCGGCGGCGTCCGTGCCGGGGGCGTGCGCGCAGCCGGGCGTCGACCGTCTTGTCCGCATCTTCTGCGATGGCAAGATCCGTGTCGGCGTCCGCGAATACTATCCCCTGTTCGGAACGCGCGAGGGCAGTGCACGGTCCGGCTACGACGTCGATGTCGCCCGCGGGCTGGCAAAGCATCTCGGTGTCGAGCCGGTCTTCACGCGCGTGAATGCCGCGAGCCGCATCCCGCTACTCGCCGACGACAAGATCGACCTCACCATCGCGACCATGGGCCACAACGCGCAGCGCGACGGCCAGGTGCGCTTCATCCGTCCGCACTACTACCAGTCGGAGACGATCATCGTCGGACCGAAGGGTCTCACGATCAGGGACTGGCCCGACGTCGCCAGCCGCACGATCTGCGTCACGATCGGCAACGGCTCCAACGCCCAGATCGTTTCGCACAATGCCCGTCTGATGCTGTTCGACGAGGCGGGCGTGCTGCCGGACAGGCTGCGCGACGAGACCTGCACCCTGGCCGCCCAGGACGACAGCTTCTTCGACTATTACTTCACCGACCCCGCCTTTGCCGGCAGCTACGACAGGAAGTTCGGCTTCGCTCAGCTCCCCTGGGGCATGGCGGTGGCGTTGAGCGGCAGCGACAGGCTGGCCAGGGCGCTCGATCTGACGAGCCAGATCTTTCACCGCGACGGGATCTTTCTCGACATCGCGAAGGAGAACCGCATCGGCCTCGGCTTCCTGCAGCGCCAGCGCGCAGTATGGAACAGGCCCGAGTGCAATACCGATACCGGCGCCAGCAATCCCGCCTGCGTCCTGCCGCCGCTCAGCAACGTCCTGGAGCCGACGCCGATCGCGGCCCAGGTGGCGGCCTTCGAAGGCTGGATCCAGAAGCACACCGGCATCGCCGTGCAGCTCCCGATGTTCAAGACCATGCCGGCCTGGCTGCTGTTCAAGGCGGGCATCATCAACTCGCTGGTCCTCGTGGCCGGCGCCCTGGTGGCGACACTGCTCTTCGCGCTCATTCTCGGCGCGTTGCAGAGTTCGCGCTCGTTCCTGCTGCGATGGCCGGCGCGGGCGCTCACGGTCATCCTGCAGTCCTCGCCGGTCGTGCTGACACTCGTCATTTCCGCCGCCGTCGCTCTGGCGCTGTTTCCGTATTCGTCGGCCGTCGCCATCGGCGCGGCGATCGTCGCTCTCGGCCTCATGAACGGGGCCAATGCCGGCCAGGCCATCGCCGAAGCGATGCATACGCTCAGGACGGAGCGGGGAGGGCCGCCCGCGCCCACAACCGAACTGTTCGGCCGTGCCGTCAGCCGTTCGGCGACGCAGATCGTGTCCTTCCTGGTCAACGCCGCCAAGGGCACGCCCATCGCGAGCTTCATCGGCGCCCCCGAACTCCTCAGTGCGCTGACCGACATCACCTCCTTCGCCAGCGGCCGGGCCAGCACCTATTCGCTTCTGCTGGTCTTCTATGTCTGCGTGGTGATCGTGGTGGTCTGGCTGTGCGACAAGCTCCGGGTCTGGCTCGAGCGCCGGCAGATGGTGACGGCATGAGCAGGATTTCGCCCGACTTCGTGCCGCAGCTCCTCGCGGGCATGGTGGTCAACTTCCAGATCGCCGCCATCGCCCTGCTGATCGGACTTGCCGTCGGCGGCCTGCTCACCCTGGCAAAACTGGCGGGCGGCGTGCGTGGCGCGGTCGCCACGACGCTGATCGGCCTGATGCGTGCGGCGCCGACCTTCGTCGTCATGTTCTTCCTGCTGAACATCATCCCGTCGGATGCGACCCTGTTCGGGATTCCCGTCGCACCGTCGGGCATCATGACGGTGGCCCTGTCGCTGGTGCCCTATGCCGCCGCCTACGTGGCCGACAATGGCGGCGAGGCGCTTCGCCAGTTGCGCGATGGCTCGCCGCTCGGTGCGCTCCTGTTCCTGCCCAACGTGACGCGCGCCTTCTTCGTGCTGGTCATGTCGTCGAGCGCCGGCGCGGCCATCGGCGTGCCGGAGGGCATCGCCGTCATCCTGCGCGAGGCCGAGCTGATGCCGACGCTGGGCGACAAGATGGTCCTGTTTGCCATCGGTATCCTCTGCTTCGGCATCACCCTGCAGGCCGGTTTCGCGCTGATGCGCCTGCTTCAACGCCATCTCGGACGCCTCGCGTTGCGCGCCCGGTAGGGTGTAGGCTCGGCTCCGAGACCTGCGGAGGAAACGAATGAAGCTTTCACGGCGGCGCACCCTGGGCGCAGCGGCGGCACTGGCCCTTGCTCCGGATCTGGCATGGGCCCAGGCCTTTCCGTCCAAGCCGATCCGCCTGGTCGTGCCCTATTCGGCCGGCGGCGGCGCCGACACCACGGCGCGGCTGATCGCGCCCAAGCTGCAGGAGGCTCTCGGCCAGACGGTCGTCGTCGAGAACAAGCCCGGCGCCGGCGGCATGATCGGCGACGAGATCGTGGCCAAGGCCACGCCCGACGGCCACACCCTGCTGATCGGCGCTTTTGCCCACGCGGTGAACCCGTCGCTGTTTCCAAAGATGCCATTCCGCACGCCCGAGGATTTCGCGCCTGTCTCGCTGCTCGTGACCGTGCCGGAACTGATGGTCATCACCCCCTCGCACCCGGCGAAGACCGTGGCCGAACTCGTGGCGCTGGCCAAGGCGCAGCCGGGCAAACTCTCCTATGCGTCGTCGGGCAACGGCAGCGCCCAGCATCTCGCGGCCGAACTGTTCAAGATGCGAACCGGCACCGACATCCAGCATGTGCCCTACAAGGGCGGTGCGCTGGCGGTGGCCGACGTCGCGGCGGGGCACGTGCCGTTCTATTTCGGCAACATGAGCGCCGCCCTGCCGCAGGCACGCGGCGGTCGTGTGCGGCCGCTTGCCGTCACCAGCCCGGCGCGATCCCCCGCCGCGCCCGATGTGCCCACGCTGACCGAGGCTGGTGTGCCCGATTGCGAGATCTCCGAATGGAACGCGCTGATCGCGCCCGCCGGCACGCCGCCGGCGGTGATCGTGCGCCTGCACACGGAAGTCGCGAAGATCATGCGTGCCGAGGAAATGAAGGCGAAGTTCGCCGATCTAGGCGCCGACGCGATCGGCTCGACGCCCGACGAACTGGCCGCCTTCCTGCGCTCGGAGATGAAGAAGTGGGCCGAGGTCGTGAAGGCCGCCAACATCAAGGTCGAGTAGTCGCGTGCGTTACGATTCGGTGTTTCGCCCCGGTCTGTTCGCCGGCAGGACCGTCATCGTTACGGGCGGCGGTTCGGGCCTCGGCCGCTGCACGGCACACGAGCTGAAGTCGCTCGGTGCCCGGATCGCGCTGCTTGGCCGCACGAGGGAGAAGCTCGAACGGGTGAAGGAGGAGCTGGACGATCCCGACACCTTCATCCATTCCGCCGACCTGCGCCGTGAGGACGAGGTCAATGCGGCGATCGCCGGTGTCATGGACTGGAGCGGCGGCCGCATCGACGGGCTGGTGAACAATGCCGGCGGCCAGTTCCCGGCCCAGCTCAAGGACATCTCGCTCAACGGCTGGAACGCGGTCGTCGCCAATAACATGACCGCGACCTTCCTCGTGTCCAAGGCGGTCTATCTCGCCTCGATGGAAGCCCATGGCGGTGCCATCGTGAATATCGGCGCCGACTTCGAGATGGGCAATCCCGGCATGGGCCATAACGGCGCCGCCCGGGCCGGTCAGACCAACTTCACCTACACCGCGTCGGTCGAATGGGCACATGCCGGTGTCCGCGTGAACTCGGTGCTGCCGGGCTTCATCGCCTCCTCGGGGCTCGATCGTTACCCCGAGCGGGCGCATGAGGCGCTGCGTTCGGTGAAGGATCGCATTCCCGCCAAGCGACACGGCACGGAGTCGGAGATCGCCGCCGCCATCGTCTATCTGCTCAGTGACGCGGCGGCCTATGTCACCGGCATCGCGCTGCGTGTGGATGGTGGATTGCACAACGCCGGCAAATCGAATTTCTACCAGGTGCCCGATCACGACAAATCGAAGCCCTTCAACGGCTTTCCGCTCTACCGGCCGCCGAAGGTCCTGGAGTAGGGTAGCGCCTCCGAAACCCCCATGAAGGAGAGAAAGATGCGTATCGCCCCCGTGATGTGCAGCCTGATCGCAATGGCCGGCATGGCCGTCTCCTTTTCGGCCCAGGCGCAGAGCCCGACGGCAAAGGCCGCACTGAAGGACGCCTCGGGCAGGGATGTCGGCACGGTCCAGCTCGTCCAGACGCCGCACGGCGTCCTGCTCAGGATGTCCCTGAAGGGTGTGGCGCCGGGTGAGCACGCCTTCCACGTCCATGCTGTCGGCAAGTGTGAGGCGCCCTTCACCAGCGCCGGCGGCCACTTCAACCCCGCCTCGAAGAAGCACGGCATGGAAGCCGCTGAAGGCGCGCATGCCGGCGACATGCCCAACCTCTTCATCCCGGCCAATGGCGAACTGAGGATCGACGTCGCCAACCACATGATCTCGCTGGTCAAGGGACAGCCCAATTCGGTGTTCGATGCCGACGGCTCGGCGATCATCATTCACGCGGGACCGGACGACTACAAAACCGACCCGACCGGCAATGCCGGCGACCGCATCGTCTGCGGCGTCATCACGGAGTGACCTGAGACTTCGTCCGCCGCGGCGGGCGAGGGCGCGTTTTCCTATCTGGAGCTGATTGAATGGACCTGTCTCGTTTTCCGCGTCGCATCTACACCAACGCGCCCACGCCCATCGAACGCCTGCCGCATTTCACCAAGGCCCTTGCCGCGAGCTGCCCCGGCGGCGTCGGCCCCGAGGTCTGGATCAAGCGCGACGACATGCTGGGTCTGTTCCCCGGCGGCAACAAGACACGCAAGCTCGAGTTCCTCGCGGGCGACGCGATCGCCCAGGGTTGCGACACGCTCGTCACCTGCGGCGCGCCGCAATCGAACCACTGCCGCATCACCCTCTCGGCCGCGGTCAAGGAAGGGCTGAAGTGCCGCTTCGTGATCGAGGAGCGCGTGCCCGGCTCCTACAAGAAGGAAGCCGGCGGCAACAACTTCATGTTCGAGCTGATGGGCGTCGAGGCGATCACGGTCGTGCCCGGCGGCACGAACATGGGCGAGGCGATGTCGCGGGTGGCGCAGGAAGTGGCCTCGCTCGGTCGCAAGGCCTATGTGATCCCCGGTGGCGGCTCCAACGCCATCGGCGGCCTGGGCTACGTCGCCTGCGTGCAGGAAATGCAGGTCCAGTGGCTCGACATGGGCTTCTCGCCCGACGCCGTGATCGTGGGCTCGGGAAGTTCGGGAACCCATGGCGGCATGGTCGCGGGATTCCTCGGCAACAACATCAAGGTCCCGCTGATCGGCGTCGGCGTCAGCCGCGATCCCGCCGACCAGGAGCCGCTGGTGTTGAAGGAAGCGCAGGCGGTCGTCGATCTGCTGGGCCTCGACATCAAGGTGCCGGCCTCGGCGGTGAAGAGCTTCGGCGGCTACTGGCAGCCGAAATACTCGGTCCCCAACAAGAAGATGATCGAGGCGGTGCAGATGCTCGCGCGCACCGAAGGCATCCTGCTCGACCCGGTCTATACCGGAAAGATCATGGCGGGCCTGATCGGCCTCGCGCGCCAGGGCCATTTCAAGCCAAACGCGAAGGTGCTCTTCATCCACACCGGCGGCCTGCCGTCGCTGCATGTCTATGAAGACGTCGTGCTGGGCCGGACGGTGGTGCCGGACTGACGTTCGAACAACGGAGAGAGCGATGCGCCGACGCCTGCTGTCCCTCGTCCTCGTTCCGCTCGGCCTGCTTCTGGCGGGCGTTCCGGCGGGGGCCGGGCAGGCCGTCGTCATTCCGGCGCCGGCTCTCGATCGGCTGGCGGCGCAGGGTGGCGCGAGCGAGACCGCCGTGCTGGCCGGCGGTTGTTTCTGGGGCGTCCAGGCGGTGTTCCAGCACGTGAAGGGCGTGAGCCGCGCCGTCTCGGGCTATGCCGGAGGCACGAAGGAAAGCGCCACCTATCCGTTGGTGAGTGCGGGACGGACCAGCCATGCCGAAGTCGTCGAAGTGACGTTCGATCCTTCTGTGGTGAGCTACGGCACGATCCTGCAGATCTATTTCTCGGTGGCGCACGACCCGACGCAACTCGACCGGCAGGGACCCGATGTCGGCCCGCATTACCGGTCGGCAATCTTCGCTGCCGACGCCGAACAGCGCCGGGTCGCCGAGGCCTACATCGCGCAGCTCGACAAGGCCGGTGTGTTCAGGAAGCGCATCGCCACCCGGATCGACGATCTGGCAGCCTTCTATCCGGCCGAGGCATATCATCAGGACTACGCGACGCTGCATCCCAATCAGCCGTACATCTACATTCACGACCGGCCCAAGGTGGAAAACCTGAAGCGCCTGTTCGCGGCTCAATCCCGCGCCACGCCGGTGCTGGTGAACGCTTCCGGCGCAAAGTAGGAGCGTCGCGCAAGCCTTCGCGCCAACGCTCAGGGACAGCGCCGTCGTGTATCGGCTCGGCGGGCTGGGCTTCGAGCCGGTTGACCCGGCTGGTCCATTCCCGGGTAGGAAAGGGCACCGGCCTGGCGCCGGAGAAGAAGGAAGGGCCGGATGTCCGCTGCCACGTCTCTCGCGAAGCGAGCCGCACAGGCGAGCTTTGCCGTAGCCGGCATCGTGCCGGTGGCCGCGGGTCTGTGGGGCGTGCTCCAGCCTCTCGGGGCCGCGGGGTCTCTGATGAACCACGGCCGGTATCTCTCGGGGCTCCTGCTCGGTATCGGACTGGCCTTCTGGGCGGCGATCCCGGGCATCGAACGGCGGACCACCTGGGTGCGGGTGCTGACGGCCGTGGTGGTCGTCGGCGGGCTTTGCCGGGGGGTGGGGCTCTTGCTGGGCGATCCGCTGTTGCCTTCCGTGGCAGGGGCGCTGGTCATGGAACTGGGTGTGACGCCGCTTCTGTGCTTCTGGCAGGGCAGATTGGCTTCACGCGGCTGAAGAGTCGGAACCCCGAGAGGCCGGCGTCGTTCCGGATGGATGAAGCGCGCCGCCAAAATCCTCGGCTGGACGGTCGGCACTCTTATTGGCTTGTTGGTGATTGCTGCCGGCGCCGTCTACTTCATCGCGACCTCCGACTATCTGCGCGGCCAGCTCGAAGGGCGGGCCAGCGACTTCACGGGACGTAAGACCAGGATCGCCAAGGTCGATATCGGCTGGGGCTGGACCTCCAACGTGAAACTGGAGGGCGTCGAGGTCGGTAACGCGACGTGGGGCAAAGCGCCCTACATGCTGAAGGTGGATCAGGTCGATTTCGACATCCGCCTGTGGCCGTTGCTCGGCGGTAATCTCGTCTTGCCGCGCCTCATCCTGCGCAAGCCCGAGGTCCAGGTCGAGGTCGGCGACAAGGAACAGCTCAACTGGAGCATGGGCGAGACGCCTGTCGTGACGGGCGCCGCCAAGGCGCTGCAACCCGACAACCGTTTCGACGCTCCGCTCATCGGAAAATTCGAGGTGACCGAAGGCAAGCTGGGGTACCGCGATCCCAAGCGCAAGCTGGAACTCGACGGCACGGTATCGACCGCCGCCGGCAAGGCGGGCGAGGGGCCCGAGGCTGAACTGTCGCTCAAGGGCAAGCTCGAAGGGCAGCCGCTGGAAATGCGTTTCGTCGGCGGCTCGGTACTGATGCTGCGGGACACCGAACAGCCTTATCCGCTCGATCTCAATGTCAGCTTCGGCGCGACCAAGCTGAAGATGAAGGGCACGGTGCAGGACCCGTTCAAATGGACCGGCGCCAACGTCGATCTCACGCTTTCCGGTCCCAATCTCTCCGACATCTATCCGTTGCTCGGCATCCCGGGGCCGCCGACGCCGCCGTACACGATCGTCGGAAAACTGGAACGCGAGCCCGGTCTCTGGAAGTTCGTCCAGTCCAAATGGCGGGTCGGCGAGAGCGATCTCACGGGCGAAGTGACGATCGATGAGCGGCGGAAGCCTTCGTTCCTGACGGCGAAGCTCGTCTCCCAGAAGCTCGTGTTCGAGGACTTGGCGCCGCTGGTCGGCGCGACACCGGCACGCAAGAGCAACGTGTCGCCCAAGCAGGCGCAGACGCAGGCCCAGCTCGAGGCGAGCGGTGATCTCTTTCCCAACGTCCCGCTGCACGTCGAGAAACTTCGCGCCATGAACATGGACGTGACGCTTGACGCAAAGCGGGTGATCGCGCCGCCCTGGCTCCCCGTGCAGGCGCTTTCGTTCCGTGTCCTGATCCAGGACGGCAACGCGACGGTGAAGCCGCTTACGCTATCGGTGCTGGGCGGCGGTGCGATCGCGGGCGAACTGGGTATCGATGCGCGTACTGACGATCCCAAGGTGCGGGCCAGTCTCAGGCTGACCGACATCGAACTGAAGAACTTCTTCCGCGAGTCGCGCTATTTCGACACCACACAGGGCAAGATCCAGGGCCGCGTACAACTCGCCGGCAATGGCCGGTCGCTCGCCCATGTCATGGGCACGGCCAACGGACACATGGCCTTTGCCCTCGGCGGCGGATCGGTCAGCAGCCTGATGGTCAGTCTGGCGGGCCTGCAGATCTTCGACGCTTTGGTGCTCTACGTGACGGGCGACAATCGCATTCCGATCAAGTGCGCCGTGAGCCGTCTCACCTTCCAGCAAGGCAACGTTTCGTTCGACAGGACGCTGCTCGATACCCAGAAGTCCGTCCTTCACGTCAAGGGCCAGCTCTCGCTCAAGAGCCAGGCGGTGAATGCGGAGATCGATTCCGATCCCAAGAGCTTCGATCTGCTCAACCTTCACGGTGCCGTCATGGTCCAGGGCAAGCTGCGCTCGCCGCAGATTTCACTCGGCCGCGTGATCCCGATTCCCACACCCGTCTTCGGCGATGCCAAGGACGTGCCGTGCGCCGGTCTCACACAGCAAATCCTTGCAGGCCCTTGAGATTTCGAGTCCGGGCCGGGTCCAGGGCTTGCTGCGGAGCCGCGAGGACGGGCGGGACCTGGATCGAGGTCAAACGAAAGGCCCCGCACCTTTTCAGGTACGGGGCCATGTCGCGTTGCCGCTCCTGTGCGCGCGCCCCAGTACATCCGTGGTGGCGCGCAGAGTGGAGGGCGGCCGCCGTTACCGGCGGCCGGTAGTCAGGAAGCGGCCTTGAGGTTTTCCGCCGCCATCTTGCCGCTCCGGGGATCGGCGACCAGCTCGAATTCGAGCTTCTGGCCCTCGCTCAGCATGCTCATGCCAGCGCGCTCAACGGCGCTGATGTGCACGAAGGCGTCGGTGCCGCCATTGTCCGGCTGAATGAAGCCGAAGCCCTTTTGGATATTGAACCACTTAACGGTTCCCGTGGTCGTCGTCATGGGAGAAACCCTTTTTACCTTGGATATGCGAGGCCATGCGCTCCCTTCGCGTTTGAACACGCGGAAGCGCGATGGAACCCGTCGAAATTGCACTAATTTTCGGGATCACGTGTCGTGGAGCGGACCGCTGAACGATGTCGGCGGGCGCGGACCAAATCAGATGTCCGTGTATCGACCAGCCTCATATGGTCCCTTGTTCCAGCACTATCAAGGGCCAGATATGGCTGGTCCTTCCATTTCGGCGAAAGACGGAGGTGTGCATGAAGCCTCGTTCCACTGCCGATTCCATCGATGCAGAGCTGCGTGCAGTCGCCGCCTCGTTCTCGCGCCCTTCAGTGGGAAGAAGCCTGCTGCAGCTCGTTACCTCATTCGGTCCCTTCCTCGCGGGCTGCGCGGCGATGTACTTCGCCTGCGATTTTTCCCCGTGGGTCGCCCTCGCGTTCGCCATACCGACCGGCGCGTTCATGGTGCGCGTGTTCATCGTGCAGCACGATTGCGGACACGGCTCGTTCTTCGCTTCCCGCCGCGCCAACACGATCGTCGGCCGGCTGTGCAGCCTGTGCACCTTCACGCCCTTCGCGAGCTGGCGACGCCAGCATGCGCAGCATCATGCCGAATGGAACAATCTCGATCGCGGCGATCGCGGCAGCGACATCTATTCCTCGTGCCTCACCGTACGCGCGTACCTCGCTTTGTCGCCCTGGCGGAGGTTTGCGCACCGGCTCGTCCGTCATCCGCTGATCGCCAACTTCCTGCTACCGCCTCTGGTCTTCGTACTGCTCTACCGCCTGCCGTTCGACACGCCGCGCACGTGGGTGCGTGAGCGCCGCTCGGTCCTTTTCACCAATGCGGGCCTCGTTGCCCTGTTTGCGACGCTCGTGCTGTTGCTGGGCTGGCGTGACGTGCTGCTGGTCCATTTGTCGATCATGGTCGTCGCGTCGATCCTCGGCGTGTGGCTGTTCACCTTGCAGCATCGTTTTCCGGGGGCACAGTGGACCGGTCGCGGTGCCTGGCGATATGTCGATGCCGCGATGGACGGATCGTCCTGGTTCGATCTGCCGATCGTGCTGCGGTGGTTCACGGGCAATATCGGCTTCCATCACGTCCACCATCTCAACCAGCGCATTCCCAACTACCGGCTGGCCGAGGCTCACGAAGCGGCCCGGGCCGTGCGTGCCGTTCCGCCGCTCGGCCTGCGTGCCGGCCTCGCCGCGCCACGGCTGACACTGTGGGACGAAACCTCTGGCCGCCTCGTTCGATTCTGCGACGTGGCGCGACGGGAGACGCCCGCCTGATCTTGCTCTAGCGTGGGCATCCCCATCGAGGAGCCCAGCGTCAATGTCTGTTCCCCACGGCCCGTTGCAGGGCGTCAAGGTCGTCTCCTGCTCCACCGCGCAGGCGGGCACAGTTCCCTGGATGCTCATGGCCGATCTCGGCGCCGACGTGATCAAGATCGAATCGCCCCAGGGCGGCGACCCTTCGCGCCGTATGACCGTCCTGCCGGGCATGGGCAGCACCTTCTTCGAAGCCAACAATCGCGGCGTGAAGAGCGTGACGCTCAACCTCAAGAGCGAGGAGGGGCGGGAGATCCTGCGCAAGCTGGTCGCCGAGGCCGACATCTTCGGCCAGAATTTCCGGCCGGGTGCGGCCGAGAAGAACGGCTTCGGCTGGGAGGAGCTGCGCAAGGTCAATCCGAAGCTCGTCTATGTCTCGATCTCCGGCTACGGCCCCGACGGTCCGCATGCCCATTTGCCGGGCACCGACTCGATGGCGCAGGCGCTGGGCGGCATCGCCGAGGCCTATTCCGCGGCGGGCCAGAAGATGAAGACCGGCGTGGTGTCGGTGGCCGACGAGACTTGCGCGATCCTGGCCTTCGGCGGCGCGCTGGCGGCACTGACGCACGCGCGCACCACCGGCGTCGGCCAGAAGATCGATCTCTCGCTGCTCGGCGGCCAGATCCGCCTGATGGGCTGGACGCTGCAGACCGCGATGTGGCGCAACCAGAATCCCGTCACCGGACAGGCGCGCGTCACCGGCACGCGCGAGCGGCCGGGCATCAGCGCGAGCTTCGACGATCGCGACGGCAAGCCGCTGGTCTTCCAGCTGACCGGCCCGGACAACTGGAAGGATGCGATGACCGCGCTCGGCTTCTACGAGCCTCTCGAAAAAGCGGGCTTCGCCGATCTCGGCGTGATCATCGACGACGACACCAGGCGAATCGAACTGCTCGCCACGCTCGACGGCCTGTTCGCCACTGGTACGCGCGACGACTGGGTCGCAAGGCTGCGCGGCGCCGACATCGTCTCGGCCCCGATCAACACGCTGCTCGAAGCGTCGAACGATCCTGACGTCGTGGCCAACGGCTATGTCACGGAGGTCGAATACCCGAAACTCGGCAAGAGGCTGAAGGTGCACGGCACGCCGTGGAAATTCTCCGAGACGCCCGCCCGGCCCGGCATCGCCCCGGAACTGGGCGAGCACAACGACGCGGTATTGGGCGAGCTGGGCTACGGTGCGGCCGAACTGGCCGACCTGCGGGCCCGCAAGGTCATCTGAACCCCGAGGGGAGCCTCTTCATGTCCCGTCCGCCATTTCCGCCGTTCACGGAACAGACTGCGACTGAAAAGGTCCGGCTCGCCGAGGACGGATGGAACGGCCGCGATCCGGCCAAGGTAGCGCTCGCCTATACGCCCGACAGCCAGTGGCGGAACCGCGCCGAGTTCATCACCGGACGGGAGGCGATAGAAGCGTTCCTCAAGCGCAAGTGGGCGCGCGAGCACGACTATCGTCTGATCAAGGAACTCTGGACGTTCGCCGGCAACCGCATCGCCGTGCGCTTCGCCTACGAATTCCACGACGACAGCGGCACGTGGTTTCGCGCCTACGGCAACGAGAACTGGGAATTCGATGCCGATGGGTTGATGCGGCGCCGCATCGCCAGCATCAATGAGCATCCGATCGCTGAGGCAGACCGCAAGTTCCGCTGGTTTCTCGGCCGGCGCCCCGACGACCACCCGGGCCTCAGCGCAATCGGGTTCTGACCGGATCCTCGGCCAGCGAACTGGATGCTGGCCGCGGCATTGCCAGGCACTGTCACGAGGTCGGGCAGGCGGCGACGGATCCTTTAGAAGCGGTCGAGACTGCACTTCATGTGAAGGGCGCTCGCGTCCGATGTTCGTTCCTCAGAGAGCATCAGGCTTTGGGTTTGCAGTCCTCTTCCACAACTGTACAGTGCGTGCAGATACTTTCTGGAGTGAGATGCACCTCTCTAGGTTGGCACTACTCCTGTCGACGCTGGTGGCTATTTCCAGCCCGTCCCTTGCCCAGGTAAATGATGCCAAGCGTGCATCCTACCGGGCTGCCTTCGAGGAGACCCTGCGCCGTCCCGGCGATGCCGAAGTCCTGCTGAAATATGCTCAGGCCGCCACGGCCGCGGAGGACTACGAAGGCGCGATCACCGCCTACGAACGGTTCCTCGTCATCGATGCCGACCAGCCGAGGGTAAAGTTCGAGCTGGGGGTCCTGTACTACAAGCTGAAGTCCTACGATGCGGCGCGAACCTATTTCGAGGCCGCCCGCACCTCGACGAAATCGACCCCGGAAGTCGCCGAGCGTTCGTCGGAGTTCATCCGCGACATCGACCGTCGTTGGGGCACGTCACGCCTTACCGGCGAGTTCGTGGCCGGCATCCGCTATTCCGACAATCCTGCCAGCCTGCCCACTGGCACCCTGCAATCCTATGGCGCGACCGTCGTGCCCAATCCGACCTTCCAGCGGCAGGGCGATTTCGCCTTCGTCGGCGCGGCGTCACTCAGCCATCGCTACGATTTCGGGCGCCAGGACAATGGCACCCTGGAGACCGACTTCTCCTTCTATACGGCCAAGCAGTTCCAGGTCACCAATGCCGACGTGATGCTGCTCGACCTCGGCGTGGGCCCGCGCATGGAACTGATCGACGGTCCCCTGAGCGGCGTGCAGCTCAAGCCCTTCGTCAGCGGGCGCTACATTACCGTGGGCAACCTGCCGACCTACTGGGCATGGGGCGCCGGGCTGGAAGCCTCGGTGCCGGTAGCGGAAAAGGTGCGTGCCGGGATCGTGGTGCTGGGGCAGCGGCGTGACTTCGTGGACAATGCCTCCGTGCCCTTCAACTCCCAGAACTCGGGCAACAACGGAACGGTGGCCGGCAATCTCCGGGCCGATCTGACGGCCGACCTGGAAGCGTCGCTGGGAGGCAACTATACGCGCTATATCGCGATGACGGGTTTCCAGAGCTATGGCGAAGCAGGCTTCGGCGGTTCGCTGACGTGGCGTTTCGTCGATCCGGTGGGCGTGAACGGTCGCAAATGGACGCTCGCGGGCAATGCTGCGATGGCCTTCGCGACCTACGACCAGCCCGATCCGTTCGTTCAGCCAAATACCGTGCGCACCCAGACCGACGTCAATCTCGGCCTGCTCCTCTCTGTGCCGCTCGACGATCGCCTGACGCTGGTGGGTCAGACGACCTATTTCCAGCGTTCCGCCTCGATCAACAATTACAGCTTCAATTCGTTCAGCAGCCTGGTGGGCATCGGCTGGCGATTCTGAGGGAGCGGAGCGATGTCCTTGCGGAAATCACGCGCGATCTTCCTGACGCTTCTCTTGCCGCTGGCCTGGGCCACGGCGGCATCAGCGCAGCAGGTCGGAGTCACCTCTGCGGCCAGCGGCGATCCGCGCGGCACGCCGCCGGCACAGCCCGCGCGGACCCTGCGCGTCGGCATCGACGTCTTCGGCAGCGAGCGGGTGACGACGGGACCGGCGGACCGCGCGCATCTGGTCTTCCTCGACGGTTCCGGCCTCACGGTCGGTGCCAACAGTGAATTGACGATCGACAAGTTCGTCTTCGACGCCAATCGCAATGTCGGCGAACTGGCCGTCAACGCGACGAAGGGGGCCTTTCGCTTCGTTGGCGGTGCGATCAGCAAGAAGGGCGAGGTCATCATCCGCACGCCCAGCGCCCATATCGGCGTGCGTGGCGGCATCGCGACCGTTACCGTGGGCGCCGACGGCTCGACCACCGCGACGTTCCTGTTCGGCGACCGGCTGACCGTGAGCAACGCTGCCGGCACGCAGCGCGCGGTGCGCTACGGCTCGCAGATCTTCGTGCCGGCCGGCGGCGCGGCGCCGCTCGAGCCGGTGATCCTGCCGCCCAACACGTTGCAGGCCTATCTCGTCCTGTTCGAGCAGACCCAGACGACGGGCAATGTCATCGGCCCCGGCGACAAGGTGCTGATCGATTCGGCGCTGAGGACACTCAACGCGAACGCACTGCCCTATGCCGACCCCTCGTCGAGACTGGCGCCGTGGCTGGCCTACCTGCAACTCGTCGCCATGCAGGCCGTCACGACCAACAACGCGGCGCGTCCGCTCGGTTCTGCGCCCAGCCAACCGAGCGGATCTACCGGTACCCCCGGAGACGGTGGCGGCGGCGGCGGTGGTGGTGGTGGTGGTGGTGGCGGCGGAGGCGGTGGAGGCGGGAGCGATTAGGAACGGCGTCATTGGGGGAACTGGTCTGCGGTGCGGCGGAATTGGCCGATCTGCGGACCCGCAAGGTCATCTGAGCTTTTGACCGCTTCCGCCGGTCAGGGAGTCCTGCGCGCGACGATCTGCACGCCAGTTGCCGGATTGCCGTGCATGGTCGTGAGCTCGATCCGCTTCCAGTCGACCGGCGTGAAGCCTTTCAGCCAACGCTGCATGTGACTGTCGGCGTGATGGCGCACGATGCCGCCATCACCTGTGTCGAACGTGCCGTAAGGACCGTGGACGACCCCCGCGGCATAGCGTGCGCGGTTGCGTTCGTCGTCCTGCAAAGGCATGTCGCTGATGAACAGCACGCCGCCCGGGCGCAGCAGCCGGCGGATCTCCCGTAGCACCGCATCCTGCTGGTCGTCGCCAACGATGCAGGTCAGCACGGCCACGATGAGCGCCGCGTCGAAGCTCCCGTCGGGCTCGTCGACAACCGTCCGCGTAATGTGGCGCAGGTCGAGGCTAGGTTGTTCGCGCCGGCCGCGCGCGATCAACTCGCGGGAGAAGTCGACGCCGACCGAATTCGCATGTCCGAGGCTCGCGAGCTGGACCAGGGAGCGGCCGTAACCGCAGCCGTAGTCGAGGATGCGATCGCCGGGCAGCAAGGCTGCCAGGAAGCCGGCGTTCAGAGGATGGGTAAAGGTCTTGCCGGCGCCGCGATCCCAATAGCTGCTCTGATCCAGCATTCGCACTTTCCCTGAAATGCATCTTTGCAGGACACCCTGGCGCTTACCATCCTGGCCGTCGCCTGCCGGCCAGTGGCAGACGCTTTGGAAGATCACCTGCCCGCTGGTGCTGGGCAATTGCGGCCAGGGGGCGGCTAGGGCCGTCGCTCCGACGACCAGGGGAAGTTCACATACTGGTCGCGCGTGTCGTAGCAGATGTTGCCGTACATCCTGAGATACTCGGCGCGCCGCGCGGGATCGCGATAGACCCTGCCGGGGTCGGCGACGTCGGCCTCGTAGCGCGAGATGTTCGCGAGCGACAGGGCACTCGGCAGGATGTCCATCGCCTGTGGTACGCTCTTGCCCTCCAGCCAGTCGGCGGCATGCTGCCCCAGCGCATAGGCGAAGATCGGGGAGGCGAGGCTGATGCTGGCCTTGTAGGGGCCGCCCTTCTTGATCTCCGCGACGGCCTCGGGCTCGCCGTCGATGCCGCCCAGGAACTGGTCGTTGCGCGCCTTGCCGGCTGCACGCAGCGCTTCCAGCGCGCCCAGCACGACCGTATCGGCGCCCAGCACCACGTCGACCGTGGGATGGGCCAGCAGGATGGTGCGCATCGCGGCGTTGCCGCCATCCTTGTTCACCGTCTGCGGCGAGAGGTCGGCCACGATGGTCACGCCGGGCATGTTCTTCAGCGCATCGCGCATGGCCACGAAGCGCGGCGCCAGGAACTGCAGGCTGTCATGGGTGAGAAGCACGACCTTGGCACGGCCGCGCAATCGGTCGCGGATATAGGCAGCGGCGGCATCGCCCAACACCTTGCCGGTGAGATATTGCGGCGCGTTCAGGATCTCGGTCGCCGGCGGCGGCACCACGGCGCCGACATAGGCGCCACCCCACATGAGCTGTTGCAGGGAGGGTGCCAGGGACGCCGGATCGACGGGTGCGGTGACCACGGCGCCGACGCCGGCGCCGCGGAACTGTTGTACCTGTTCGATCATCACGGCCGCGTCGTTGCGCGCGAGTGCAATCCGGTATTCGAGACCGCGGTCGCGAGCGGCGAGCGCCAGTCCGCGGGCCACTCCCTGCATGAACTCGCGCTCATTGTCCTGCGCGAAGGCCAGAACCTTGCGCAGGCCCGGCGGTGGCGTGCAGGCCGGTGCGCCGGCATTGAACGGCGGGAAGACGGTGGGCACCACGATGCCCTGCGGTCCGGGAGGCGTCGGGCTCTGGGCGTGCGCCATCGGGCATGCGGCAAGCAGGCATGCGGCAAGAAGGCCCGGCAGAGTTCGCCCCGAAATCATTTGCCCCGCGAGATCCCCTCCGCATGGGCGCGCCTTCCCCTGACGGCGTGCCGGCGGAGTCGACTGTAGGTCAGTCCGTCGACAGCGGAAAGATCAGTTGGGCGGCCATTCCGGGTTCGCGCGGCAGGTACCGAACCTCGGCGCGCATGGTCTGGGCGATCCCCTTCACCACGCGCGTTCCGATGCCCGTGCCCTTGGGCGGACCTCCGTCCTTCCGGCCCACGCCATCGTCCTCGACGACCAGCTCGGCACGGCCGTCGTGCAGGCGGCGCAGCTTCACGCGCACCTCGCCGGCGCCTTCGGGATAGGCGTACTTGAAGGCGTTGGTCAGCCATTCGGCCACCACGACGCCCAGGTTGACGCTGGCGTCGGTGCGGAGCTGCAGCGGCTCCAGCTCGTGGCGCACCGCGATGCCGCCCCGGCCCTCGGCGCGCATCGACGTTTCCAGATGCTCGATCAGGCTCGACAGGTATTCGTTCAGCTCGACGAAGCGCACGTCGCCGGAACTGTAGAGGCGCTTGTGGACCAGCGAGATGGCGAGGATGCGCGCCTGGGTCTCGTCGAGCGCGGCGCGCGCGGCGGAGTCGGTCAGCGCATTGGCCTGCAGCCGGACCAGCGAGGCCACGAGCGTCAGGCTGTTGGCCACACGATGGTTCACCTCCGCCAGCAGCACCTCGGCATGGTCGCGCGCCTGGGCCAGGTCGGCGGTCCGGCGCGCCACGCGGTCTTCCAGCGTGGCGTTCATGACGCGCACCTCGTCGCGGGCCTGCGCGATCTCCTGGGCGTAGCGCAGCACCGTGACGGCGACGCCGGCGACCACGAGGATGATGACGAGGCCGCCGACGATCGAGACCCAGCGCAGCATCACGGCGTTCTCGCGCTGCTCGGCGATGCCCTCCGACAGCCGCTCCTCGGCGGCGCGCACGATGCCCGAAAGGAAGACGTTGGCCTCGTCCATCAGCGCCTTGCCGCGGTTGGTCCGCAACAAGGCCATCGCCTCGGCGTCGCGCAGGTTGGCGCGCAGGGCGATCGTCTCGTCCATCTCACGGATCTTCTCGGCGACGATGGCGGAGAGCCGCCGGATCAGGGGCTCCCATGTCCTGTCGCCGGCCAGGACCTGTCGCAGCGTCTCGAGCTGCCGCTCGGCCTGCCCTTTGGCGCTGTCGTAGGGCGCGAGATAGATCTCGTTGCCGCTCACCAGAAAGCCGCGCTGGCTCGATTCCGCGGTCTGCAGCGCGCTGCGCAGCTCGACCGCCGCGGCGCGGTTGGTCCGCGCCTCGCTCACCAGCGCGAAATAGACCTGCGCGCGCTGTCCCAGCCAGATCGTCGTGCCGACGATGCCCAGCAGCGTCAGCAGTCCGACGCCGAGCAGCAGGATCGTTGACGTGACGACGAAGCGACTGGAGATCGGCATGTGTCAGGAAGCCGTTGCCTGTATTTCCGTCTCCGCACAAGCGGCCGACCGTTCGATCTCGAACGCTGGTGTCAGGGCAGGATCGCGTCGCCCTCGATCTCGACCTTCGCGTTGGGATCGATCAGGGCCGACACCTGCACCAGCGTCATCGCCGGGAAATGACGGCCGAGCGTGGCGCCCCAGGCGGCACCGACGGCCGCGCCGGCGGCGTTGAACTCGGCGATGTCGGTCACGTAGGCGCGCAGCGCCACGAGGTGCTGCGGCTCGCCGCCTGCGGCCTTCAGCACGGTGACGAGATTGCCGAGCGCGATGCGCCATTGCGCGCCGGCATCGGCGTCGGCGGGAATGCTGGCCTGGCCGGGCTCGCGCCCGATCTGGCCGGCGATGCGCACGCTGCGCGTGCCCGTGGCAACGACGCCATGGGAGAAGCCGCGCGGGCGCGGCCAGCCTTCGGGCAGGATCGGCGTGTAGGCGATGTCGGACGGGCTCATCTTCGGTTTCCTCCGGATTTGTTGCGGCCATTCTAGCCGTTGCGGCCGGTCGCGCGCGACCGCATCGTGGCGCCATGCCGGAACAGACTTTCGATCGCCATCTGCGGGCCGATGCGGCGGTGCATGCGCTCGGCCTCGTGCTGGGCGTCGTCGGCGCGGTCGCGATCCTGATCGTCGCCGCGCAGGCGCCCGGACGCGGGCAGATGGCGCCGGTCCTCGTCTATGTCGTGGGCCTGCTCGCCATGCTGGGCTGCTCGGCGGCCTATAACCTGCGCACCGCCAGTCCACGGCGCGAATGGCTGCGCCGGTTCGATCACGCCGCGATCTTCGTGATGATCGCGGGCACCTACACGCCGCTCGCGGTGCTGAAGCTGCGCGAGCCGTGGTCGAGCGGGCTCACGGCGGTGATGTGGACGGCGGCGGCCATCGGCATCGCGGCGAAGCTGCTGCAGCCGCGTCGCATCGAATCGCTGTCGGTCGTGCTCTATCTCCTGATGGGCTGGATCGGCCTCTTCGCGCTCGACGAACTGCTGGCCTCGGTCGAACCAACGACTCTGGTTCTGCTTCTCGCAGGCGGCGTGGTCTATTCGCTGGGCACGATCTTCCATCTCTCGAGCCGGTTGCCGTACCAGCAGGCGCTGTGGCACGCCTCGGTGCTGGTCGCGGCTTCTATCCACTATGCGGCGATCCTGTTGTTGTTGACGCGCTGAAGCCGCGCCGCTTTAGCTGGTCGCATGTCGTCGCTTCTTCTTTTCCGCGTCACGGCGGTGGCCGTCGTCGTCGCCGGCATCGTGATGATGCTGGCGGGCGGCGCGACCAGCGTCTGGGCCTGGACGACGCCGGATACGCATCCCGCCTTCCGCATCGGCCTGCCGATCGCGACGGCGTGGCTGGTCTACACCATGCTGCGGCTGGCCCTCGCGCTGCCGCAGGCGTGGAAGGGCGAAGAGGCGAGGCAGTCCGCGTCCGATCCGCTGACGGCGCTGGAGTCCGCGCGCACAGATGCGGCGGACGCCTGGGTAAGAAAGTCGGCCCCGGAGGCCGTGTCCGTGCGGCAGGTGCCGCTGCCGCGCGAGCCGGAGCCGCGCCGGCGTCGCCGCGTTGCGCAACGGGTCGAGCTGCGCGGCGGACGCGTTCTCTATCGCGTGGTGCCGGCCCGTCCGCGGCCGACCGCGCGCCGCCTCGCGGTCGCCGCGACGGTGGCGCTCGCATGCCTCACGCTCTTCTTCGCGCTGGGCCCGATCGACCTCGAGGACGTGAGCTGGATCGCGTCACTTTTCCGCGCGCTTGAGGATCTGCCGGGCCTTTTCGAGCGCATCGAGGCAGCCGGCCTCCTGGCCACGCTCGGCTTCGGCGCGCGCCGCCACCAGCACGGCCTGTAGCGCGGTCCGGTCGACCGCGGCGTCCTTCCTGGCCTCGTCCCTGGCGGCTTGTCCCGGGGGCGGCGTGCCGGGTTTTTGCGTGACGTCGGGCATGGTCGGCATGCGGCTGTCGGTCGTGGCGGGCGGGGCGATGACCGAGCGATCGGAGGTCGCGGGCGGCTCGATCACCCCGCCGGAGCGGCCGAGTTCGCGCGAGGTTACGCCCGGACCGGTGCCCTGGCCGGGGGCGCCCGGCGCCTTGTCGGGTGAGGCGGTCGGCGGATCGGTGGAGATGTTCTGGCTGCGGGCCATCTCGCGCACCTGGTCGAGGCAGCCCTCGGCGGCGGCGAGGCCGGGCGTGAGCAGCAGCGCCATTGCGGCGATCCGAGCGGGAATTAGCATGTGCATGAAACTGCAAACGGCCCCTCCCGAGGCGCGGTTGCGCCCTTGAATTGCCGGCCGGGGCCCCTAACATATCGAGTGCAAAATGCCGGGACGAACCCGGTGAGAACAGGGATGACCAGATGACCAGGTTTCGTTGGCTCGCGATCCTCGCGGCTTTGATCATTGCGGTGCCGTCGCTGGCCCCTTCGCCCGCCGACGCGCGGGCGGGCGGTGGTGGCAGCCGTGGCAGCAAGTCCGGCCAGGCGCCGGCCCCGACCCAGACCGCGCCGACCTCCAAGCCGGTCGAGCGCAGCGCCACGCCGCAGCAACAGAGCCCGTCGGCCAATCCGGCCAGCGCGGCGGCGGCCGGCGCAAAGCCGGGCTTCATGCAGCGCAATCCGTTCATGTCGGGCCTGCTGGGCGGCATGCTGGGCGCCGGCCTGATCGGCATGCTGATGGGCGGCGGCTTCGGCGCCGGCCTCGGCAGCATGGCGGGGATGCTGGGCTTCCTGCTGCAGATCGCGCTGATCGGCGGCATCGTCTACTTCGGCGTTCGCTGGTGGAAGTCGCGCAACGGCGCGCCCGCGGCCGCCTTCGCGGGCGCGGGTGCGGGTGGTGGCAATCCGCAGCCGCCGCGTCCCGCCCTTCCGGAAGCGACGCCGATGGCCCGCTCCGGTCTGCAGTCGATGCTGGGCGGCAGCGGTGCCGGCGCCGCGTCGGGCTTCGCCACGCCGCAGCTCGCCATCATCGAGGCTGACTACAATGCTTTCGAGGGCCTGCTGAAGGACGTGCAGGCGGCCTACAGCGCGGGCGACCTCGCGAAGCTGCGCAGTGTCGTGACGCCGGAGATGCTGGGCTACCTCTCTCAGGATCTGGCGGCCAACGCGAGCCGTGGCGTCGAGAACAAGGTGACGGACGTTAAGCTCGAGCAGGGCGACCTGTCCGAGGCCTGGAGCGAGGGCCCGATCGACTATGCCACGGTGGCGATGCGCTTCAGCATGATCGACGTCACCCGCAACGTCGCCGACGGCCGCGTGGTCGAAGGCAACGAGCAGGTCCGCACCGAGGCCACGGAAATCTGGACCTTCCTGCGCAGCCAGGGCGGCAACTGGATCGTCTCGGCGATCCAGCACACCTGATCGGCGCCTTGATCTCCTGAAAAGCAGAATCGGCCGGCCTCAAGCCGGCCGATTTTCTTTATGCGGCCCGGTCTTTGCTCGGATAGCCTGTCGCTGGGGAAGGGAAGGAAACATATGACTCGCCTGACACGAAGGGCAGCCCTCGCGGGCGCCGCGCTCCTGCCGCTCGCTGCCGCCGCGCCGTCGCGCGCGCAGGCGAAGTTTCCCGATCGTCCGATCCGGCTCATCATCCCGTGGGCCGCCGGCGGTCCGGCCGATGCCGGCTTCCGTATCCTGGCGGAGTCCGCGGCGAAGAAGCTCGGCCAGCCGGTCGTCGTCGAGAACAAGGGCGGCGCCGCGGGCGTGCTGGGCGCGCTCGCGCTGCAGGACGCCAAGCCCGACGGCTACACGATCAGCCAGATGCACATGAGCGTGCTGCGCCAGCCGATGCTCAACGCGTCGCTCAAGTACGATCCGATCAAGGACCTGACCTACATCCTGCAGATCACCGGCTTCGTGATGGGCGTCGTCGTGCGCCCCGACGCGCCGTGGAAGACGCTGCCCGAGCTGCTGGCCTATGCGAAGGCCAATCCCGGCAAGCTGAACTGGGGCACGCTGGGTGCGGGCTCGACGCAGCACCTCGCGATGGAAAGCCTCGGCCTGAAGCAGGGCCTGACCTGGACGCACGCGCCCTATCGCGGCACCGCCGACACGCTGCGCGCGCTGATGGGCGGCGAGATCGACTTCGCCTCGGAGTCCTCGGGCTGGGCGCCGCTGGTCATGTCCGGCAAGCTGCGCCTGCTCGCGGTCTTCACCGCCACCCGCGCCAAGCGCTTCCCCGAGGTGCCGACGGTGCGCGAACTCGGCCTGGAAATCGCTGTCGACAGTCCCGGCGGCCTGATCGGCCCGAAAGGCATGGACCCCGCCGTGGTGAAGATCCTGGCCGACGCCTTCCGCGAAGCCGCGGGCGAGCCCAAGCATCTCGAGTTCCTCGACAACATGGACCAGCCGCTCCTCCTGCTCGACGGCCCCGCCTATCAGGCACAGATGGCGAAGACGATGGAGCAGGAGCGGGAGCTGTTGCGGAAGCTCAATCTGCTGGCGACCTGACGACTGCCAGCGTCACTCACCACCTCACCCTGAGGAGCGGCCGCAAGCACTTACCTCATCCTGAGGAGCGCCGCGAAGCGGCGCGTCTCGAAGGATGGGCACGCGCACCACGTCTGTTGCCCATCCTTCGAGACGGCTGCTGCGCAGCCTCCTCAGGATGAGGGTGGTGTTTTGGAGGCGCGAAGCGACGCTATGACCGCAACAGCGCCCCGTACCCTTCGATCGGCGTATGGAGGCCGCTCATCCGCAGGCAATGCCACAGGCTCGCCTGGTTGGCGGTGATCACCGGACGGCCCAGGTCGCGCTCCAGCGTGTCGATGATGCCGACGCAGCGGAAGCCGGTGCCGCCGATCAGCACGCCGTCGGCGTCGGCGGGGCAGGCTTTCAGGATCTGCGCGTAGAGCGGCTCGATCTCCTGCTCGAAGCCCATGCCCTGCGGGTAGAGATCCTGCGGCGGCACGTCCCGCCATTTGCGGCCGGGATCGAGGCGCAGGTGTCCCACCGGCGCGATGTCGTGGTCGCCGTAGTAGCGCAGCGCCGCGCCCACCGTGTCGTCGGGGAACCACGGCGGCACGACGAGGAACGGCCGCTTCACGCCCGCGTGACGAAGTGCCGCCAGCGTATCGAGCCCGTTGGTCGTGACCTTCGCCGCGTCGCCGGCAATGCCGGTTCGCACGACCGCGGACAGCGCATCGACGGTCGCCTCGTCCCAGCCCTTGCCACCCACGACGCTGCTCGACGTGTGGGCGAAGACGACGGCCTGCAGCTTCATGGTCGAGAACTGCTTCGCGCCGCGCGCCAGATCGTCTGAAAGATCGACGCCGCTCCTGTCCGCGCGCCACCTGGCCCACGGCGTCGGCGCCGTCACCCGCGCGGCATGCACCGACACGCCCGGCGGCGCCATCGCCCACCATTCCGCCTCCGGCACCGCCTCGCTGCCGACGATGAACAGCCCGATGCGGGCGCGCCAGCCCCAGTTGTCGTGGTGAGTCACGTGTCACGCCTTTCGTGATGAACGGCGGCGAGAGTGCCGGTGATGAAGCAGCGTGCGCAACCCCCTCACCCAGCCTCTCCCCCGATCGGGGGAGAGGAGCATGAGTCTTGAATCATCGCCCCCGCCAGGGGGAGAGGATGGGGCCCGTTGCGCCAGCAACGGGAAGGTGAGGGGACGACGCACGGTCCCATCCGCCATGCTACCGTCCGCCCTCATGTGCGAACTCTTCTGCCTGTCCGCCCGCAAGCCGATGCGCGCGAGCTTCTCGCTGCGCAAGTTCGCGGGTCACGGCGGGGCCGATACGGGCAATGTCGACGGCTGGGGCGTGGCGTTCCATGAAGGTCACGAGGTGCGGCTCTACAAGGAGCCCGAGCCCGCGAGCCACAGCCCGTGGCTCGACTTCATCGAGCGCCGCACCCTGCCGACGCGCCAGCTCGTCTCGCACATCCGCCGCGCGACGCAGGGCGGCAACAGCCTGGCCAACACCCAGCCCTTCGTGCGCGAGCTGGGCGGCCGCACGCATCTCTTCGCGCACAATGGCGATCTCAGGGAGGTCGTGACGCGCGCCGCCGAGCCGGCGCATCGCTTCCACCCGGTGGGCCAGACCGATTCGGAAAGCGCCTTCTGCCTGCTGCTGGAACGGCTCGCGCCGCTGTGGCACCGCCGCGTCCCGCCGCTCGGGCTGCGGCTCGAGACCCTCGCCGCCTTCGCCGCCGAAATGCGGCCGCTCGGCACCTTCAACTTCCTCTACAGCGACGGCGAGTTCGTGTTCGGCCACGCCCATCGCCGCCGCGGGGCCGACGGCACGATGGGGCCGGGCCTGTGGTTCCGGCATCGGCATCGCGCGGATGGCGCGCATCGGACAGGCGCGGAGCATGGTGGGCGAGAGGGCGACGCCGGCGTTGCACTCCATCCCACTGAGGACGCGCAGGACCTGTCGCTGCTCGCCAGCGTCCCGGTCACCGCGGGCCACTGGCGGCCGCTCGCCGAGGGCGAGATCGTGGTGCTCGCGGGTGGCGAGCTGGCGGCGACGACATCAACATAACTCCCGTCGTCTCGACCGGAGCGAGCGTAGCGAGCGGAGTGGAGAGACCTTCTCTCGACAATCAGCCGGCCAATCGTGGAGAGAAGGTCTCTCCACTCCGCGCTGCGCGCTCCGGTCGAGACGACGGAGGGGGGGACGACGGAAGAAACTAAAACCCGTAAAGCGCCTTCGGATTGTCGACGAGGATCTTCTTCCGCACCGCTTCGTCCGGCACGCACTTGAAGAGGAGCCCGAGCAAATCCTCCTCCTGCGGGATCGCCTCCGCGCCGTGGCCGACATGCGGCCAGTCGCTGCCCCAGACCAGGCGGTCGGGATTGGCCGCCACCAGCGCCTGCATGAACGGCGCCGTATCGGCATAGGCCGCACCCGGCCCGGCGCCCTGGCGCGTGTTGCGGTCGGCACCCGAGAGCTTGCACCAGTAGCGCCCGGTCTTGAGCTTCTCGCAGAAATCGCGGAAGCCGGGCGTGTCGACGCCCTTGTCGGCCATGGTGCGCCCCATATGGTCGATCACGAAGTCGAACGGCATCTTCTCGAGCGTCGGCGCCAGTTCCTTGAGGTCGCCGGTCTCGACCCAGAGCTGCACGTGCCAGCCGCGCGCGTGCAGGCGCGGCGCCAGCGCTAAAAGGTCGTCGAGGCTCATGCCGCCCGAGGAGACCGGCTTGCCGTCCTGGCGCAGCAAGTTGATGCGCACGCCCCGAAATCCTGCCTCGCTCAACTCGTCGAGCCGGCGCTCGCTCACCTCGGGCTTCAGGATCGCCACCCCGCGCAGCCGGTCGCGATGGCGGCGCAGCGCGTCGAGCGTCACTTCGTTGTCGCCGCCGGCCGCCAGCGCATGGACGATCACCCCGCGCGCGATGCCCATCCGGTCCCACAGCGCCAGCAGCGTCTCGACCGGCGTCGCCTGCAGCGGCGAGAACTTGCCGCCCTGCACGGCGGGAAAGCGGTCGTAGGGACCGTAGACATGGACGTGGCAGTCGGCGCTGCCGGCGGGGAGGGGGAAGCGCTGGAAGGCGGGGGCTTGGGTCATGGCGGCCAGCCTAGCCGAACCACCAAAGGAACACAGGCCGGCAACCGGCGTTGTCGTCTAGCTTTTCCGCCCCACGAACTGGAGTCAGCCCCTCCCATGAAGACCGTTCGCCCGGCCCTCGCGCTGGCCGCCGCTTTCGCCACCCTCGCCGCCGCCGGCTGCGCCCAGTTCGACCAGGCCTTCGCGCCGCCGCCGCCCAGCGCGCTGCAGGCGCCGATCCCGGCCGCCGAGGTCGAGTGGTCGAAGAAGAGCGGAAACAACACGGTGAGCGGCATGGCCAGCGTGAAGGCGGGCGCCACCACCCACACCTGCGCCGGCGAGGGCGCCAACCTCATCCCCGCCAGCGCCTATGCCAGCGCACGCATGACGGCGATCTTCGGCAACGACACAAGGGGCACCCGCGCCGCCGCCCAGAACCCGGTGAAGTTCGAGAACACCGACCCGCTCTACGTCTCCACCATGCGCCGCTCCACCTGCGACGCCTCCGGAACCTTCTCCTTCGCCCGCGTCCCCGACGGCGTCTGGTACGTCACGACCGCCGTGAAGTGGGACGGCCCGAACAACAGCGTCGAGGGCGGGTCGATGATGAAGCGGGTGGACGTGCGCGGCGGGAAGCTGGTGAAGGTGACGTTGCCTTAGGTGGCGGCTCACCTACAAACTCAAGCGGTTGGACTGGCACTAGCACTCTGCTGCAAGACCGAAGGTATTGCCGACAGAACTCTTATATTGCGCTTTACCGCGTAAGATCAGCACCTGCGGCGCTGCCTTTGCCGGTCACGCCAAGTGCAAGTCCATAACCTCTCTTGGCGCAATGTATCGACTAGTTCGCCTCACGCATTCGACGAGCGGCATGGGGTGTCAGCCTTGTTGCAAAGCCTCGCGCCTCAGCGGTTCATAAACTCGCGCAAACGCATGATTTCCTGTTTCGCCGGATCGAGATCGCGATGCATCGGCAGGATCTGCACATCCTTGGGGAGCCAGTCCACAAGACGCCTCACCACGGCGAGGAGGGCGCCCGCGCAGGGGTACCGGAGACGGTGGGCCTCCTCGTCGGTGCGCGCGATATTGACGGTCACGGGGCCGTCGCTCTCGGCCGCGAGCTTCTTGATTCTCTCAATCCAGTCGCGCGCGGTCTGGTCCTGCAGTTCGCAGAGCGCGCAGAGCGACCGCCAGTTTTCAGACGGCATTTCGTACTCGCCGCTGATCCATCGGCGCACGGTCCGGTCTTCTTTGCCGAGGAACGCAGCGGCATCGCTCTGGCTGAGCCCGCAGCGGTGCAGCATCAGCTTGACTTCGGCGGAGGTGGGAATTGAATCTTTCATCGGCTCATCTCCAATGGAGGTCGCTGGGCAGTGCCCTGCGTGACTGTCCTAAAGTAGGACACAAGCCGCTGGGCGTCAAGGTCCCAGCTTCTCCTTCCCGCGCGTCCCCGACGGTGCCTGGTACGTCACGACCGCCGTGAAGTGGGACGGCCCGGGCGCCCGCGCCGAGGGTGGCGCGATGATGAAGCGGGTGGACGTGCGGGGCGGGAAACTGGTGAAGGTGACGTTGCCTCGAGGGAGTTAGCGACGGCCCCATCGATGAGATTGTCGCTACTTGCCGGCGTCGCGAGAGCTGGAGAGATGCTAATAGTATTTCGATACACAACCACTTGTGGTATTCACCGAAAGTCGCGTAGGTTGTGCGACAAGTAGGATCAGCGATCCGGCGTGTATCGACTTTCACTAGAAGGGATCGGCGCTGCACCGATTCTGACTGAGCACTGCGGGGCGGGTGCGATGGCGGAACAAAAGAACGTCTTTATCAGTCATATTCATAAAGACGATCACAGCTTGCAAAAGCTAAAGGACTTGCTCGGTCCGAAGGGAATGGATGTTCGAGATTCATCTATTCATACCGGAAAGTTCAACAACGCTAAGGACCCGAATTACATAAAGACCCAGATCTTGGCTCCGGCGATAAACTGGGCCGGTACTTTCATTTGTTATGTCTCTCCACAAACAAAGAACAGTGAGTGGGTCAGTTGGGAAATTGAGTACGCTGCCAAGCAGGGCAAGAGGATTGTCGGGATCTGGGAGCATGGAGAAAAAGAGTGTGATCTTCCTCAGTCTCTCGCTGAGTATGCAGACGCATTAGTGGGTTGGAACGGTAACTCAATAATCGATGCCATTAATGGCAAGGACACTTGGGAAAAGCCCGATGGTGGCCCATGTGATCCCGTGCCACTCAAAAGGCATCCCTGCTAATGGCACGCATCTATTCATATGTGGTGCGTTACGACAGTGGCTTTGCACCTAATCCATTCTACAACTACTGCACGCTCGCAACCTGCAAACCGGACATTAGACGCTCGGCCAAGATTGGGGACTGGGTGGTTGGAAGTGCGAGCAATGCCAAAAAAGTTAGGCGGGGTGGCCATCTCGTCTATGCCATGCGCGTCACTGAAGCGATGACGTTCGATAGCTATTCTAAGGATGCTCGCTTCAGGGCGAAGAAGCCCTTTCGTCGGGGCAGCCGCAAGCAAAGCTGCGGCGATAACATATACTACCGCGAATCCGTTAACAGTGAATGGCGCCAGCGTGATTCATTCCATTCCACACCTGACGGGCAGCGTAACGCGGAGCATGTCGAGAGAGATACGGGCGTAAACCGTGTGCTGATTAGCGATGATTTTGTTTATTACGGAGGTGAAGGCCCTCTATTCGCGGATGACCTTCGTGATCAAGAGGGCAGATCACTTTGTAAGAGCGGAATTGGTCTCACTTGTTTTGACGACCCACTGTTGGTCGACAAATTGAGTGAGTGGTTGAAAGGCTACCTTAAGAGCGGCCGGGGCTACCAAGGGCCGCCTCACGAATGGATCTCGCTTCGTGGATAACAATGCAGCCAATAGGGCTCCTTCAATACTGTTATCAGACTATGCGGCAAATATAGCCGAAACGGATGTGATAGATCGGGCAGATATCAATCCAATTCTGCAAGGTATATATGGCGAAGTCGGCGGCATCATGTCGACCGCGAAAAAGCACATCCGTGAGAAATCCGCCTACCCGGGATTCCAGCAGGCCGCAGAAGAAGAATTTGGTGATACACTCTGGTATCTCGCAGCCCTTTGTCGCCGATTGGACATCGCGCTCGATGAAGTTGTCGCTGAAGCGGCGTCTGGCGAACGCTTTAAGTTGGTTGGAGCAGCGAGCGACCTAGTTGACGGCGCGTTCGCGCATGTTGCTTTGCCAATCTCAAGCAACTCGGTCGATGAAACGCTTTTCAGCCTGGGCCGCTCAGCTGCTGCTTTGTTGGTTGAGAAGCCAAGTCGCGCGCTTGTGGCCGCATTTGCAAGAGATTATCTCGATGCTCTGCATGCGGCGAAGTTGACTTTCGCTGACGTTGCACGGGGTAACCTTCGAAAAGCACGCGGCGCGTTTATCGCTCCCCAACCCGCAGATTTAGTAGATTTCGACTTAGCATTTGGAAGTGAAGAGCAGCTTCCCCGGGAATTCAAAATTCGTGTCAATCAGCGAGGGAGTGGTAAGAGCTATCTACAATGGAATGGTGTTTTCATTGGTGATCCGCTCACCGACAACATCGCTGAAGGCGATGACTATCGATTCCACGATGTATTCCATTTTTCGTATGCAGCGATCCTTCATTGGTCGCCAGTGGTACGAGCTCTCATCAAGCACAAGCGGAAAAGTAAACCAGACTACGATGAAACGCAGGATGGTGGCCGGGCAATCGTTGTCGAGGAGGGGCTGACTGCGTGGATATTTTCTCGAGCCAAAGAACTGAACTTTTTTGAGGGACAAAACAGGGTGTCGCTTGGCGTACTCAAGACAATTAGCCAGTTCGTATCTGGTTATGAGGTTTCCTGCTGTCCGCTCAAGCTCTGGGAGCGGGCCATTCTTGAAGGCTACTCGGTCTTCCGGGATATTCGTGACGCTAAAGGCGGATGGATTATCGGAGATAGAACACTTCGCACTATCCGATATCTTCCTCTCGAGTCAGTAGAATGAACTTTCATCCCTTTGTGAATGGCGTAGCCGCGTTGCGGTTCGACAATTGCTTCAATCCTTACGTTGATCGTTGCGAAATTCACGATCGTCACGATGCGCCGCTTATTCGCGCTCACGCATTGTCGGCGTTGATGGAGAGCGCGGTTCGACAGCCCATTGACGCTATTTGGATTGGCCGCGATCTTGGATATCGTGGAGGTCGGCGAACTGGTCTGGCATTGACTGACGATGTACATATTCCTCAGCACGCAAGACGCTGGAGCATTTCGGTTAAGAGGCCGACGATCGGAGCGGCTGTTGAGGAGCGCACAGCTGCGGTTATCTGGGGCGTCCTCAATCAGATCGATGCTAGGATATTTTTGTGGAATGTCTTTCCACTTCATCCACATGAGTCTGGCGCTCCGTTTACCAATCGCCAACACAATGCGAGTGAACGCGAAGCGGGCGAGAAGTTACTTAAATCTCTTATCGAATTGCTTAGGCCGATGCGCATCGTCGCGATCGGAAATGATGCGGCCGCTGCAGCTACTCGAGTAGTGAGTGAAATCCCGGTAATTTGCGTGCGACATCCTAGCTACGGGGGGCAAACTAAGTTTCTAAGCCAAATGAGAGAGCTTTATGGTTCGCCGCCCCAGTGCAGTCGACTGCTCTAGGCGTACGTGTAGATCATGCCTGCACTTGAAGGTGACGCGTGAGTACATATGAAATCGGGTTGCTGGGCGATGTGACCGAAGGGGACCAATCCACGCTTGTTGCTACAATAAAGAATCTGACCGCTGATTTTCATTTGGAAATTGGCCGCGAGGTTATGATTCGTCTCGGTAACGACTTTGAGTTGCGCGATCAGCATGCGGCCTCCGTCTTCGCCTATTTTGGCGGGGCATCGCAGGCTGACAAGGGCTTGGCGCTGCGGGCCTTAAGGGCAAGTGTGCCCGTGATCCCGACTATACCGGCGAATGGAAGCTACGCGACATCCGTGCCAGCGTTTCTGCTGGACGCGAATGGTCTTCGCCGCCGTGGCGACGATCCAGACATGCGTGAGTTGGCCGTGGCATTACTAGAGTGCGTTGGGTTGCTTCGGCGTCAACGAAGAGTATTTGTGAGTTACCGGCGAGTGGAATCGCGGAACGCTGCTGTTCAGTTGCACGATCTGTTGAGCGCGCGTGGCTTCGAAGTTTTCTTGGATACGCACGACATTCGGCCTGGGGAACCATTTCAGGATGTTCTTTGGCATCGGCTATGCGACTCCGATGTAATGGTGATGCTGGATACGCCAAACTATTTCGAAAGCAAATGGACCAGACAAGAATTGGGCCGGGCGCGGGCAAAGGAGATTCATGTGCTCCGAGTCGTGTGGCCGGATCACACGCCGACGAGGCAAACAGACTTCGCAGAGACGATCTATTTGGATCGAGCCGAGCTTAGCGGAGGAGATGGACCAATAGTTGATCACGTTGCTGATCAGATCGTCCTTGCCGTCGAGAGTTTGCGGAGCCGGAGTATTGCTTCACGGTACATGTCAATCACAGGAAAATTGCGCGCCGAAGTGGAAAAAATTGGCGGATCCGTTGATTGCATAGGCGCACATCGGGCGGTTTTGTTGCGGTTGCCGGACGACGCCAGAGTTTGGGCTTATCCAATTGTCGGCATTCCGACCGCTGATCTTCTTAATGATGTTGCCGACGAGGCTCTCCGAGCTGACCAACGCGAGAGGCCAGTCTTAGTTTATGACCACATTGGCATTCGGGATCAGTGGCTCGCGCATCTTGCATGGTTAGATCGGAATATCAGCGCTGTTCGTGCTATCCGCGTCGCTGAAGCGGCTTGGACACTTGCAGCATGGGATGCAACGGCGTGACGGATGCCATCTTTCTGTCTGCTGGCGTCCCTGATCCGAGACGGGGTCCCGAGTACGCCAAAACAGCCGATACGGTCGCAATTGCGGCAGCTGTGTCGGCGCTTGTTCACGTAACGCTAGGCCGGAGACTGCTCGTGTGGGGAGGGCAGCCTGCAATCACGCCAATGATTTGGGTCGTCGCGGAAGGTCTTGGCACCAATTATGGAAGTTGGGTGAAGCTCTATCAAAGCAACTACTTCAAAGATGAGTACCCTGAAGACAACCAACGCTTCCAGAATGTTACCTACACTAAGGACGTAGACCGAGACCGCGAAAAGAGCTTGCGGCTTATGCGTGAGAGAATGTTCTCGGCCTTTAATTTCACAGCGGCGGTGTTCATTGGAGGAATGGGCGGCGTCGTCGAAGAATACAATTTACTTCAGCAATTGCAGCCGAATGCCCGCCTGCTGCCGATCGTATCAACCGGGGGGGCTGCCGTCGAAATAGGAACGCGCGCGCTTAGCGTTCCTCCCGATCTCCGCGATGATTTGGACTATGTCGCGGTATTTCATCGGCACCTTGGCATTTCTGTAAGAGAGGAACGATATCGGACCCCCAGTGATCAGCCAAAGGTTGTTTCGGAGAGGTATTGGCGACATCCAGCGTCCGACACTGAGGCGTCTTAAGAGGAGCTTGGCTTTCTCGCCACCTCACCCACCCGTGATCCCCCACGCCTGATCCATCCGCCCGCGTGCTACAGTACCACTCCCATGCCGCCTCTCTCGCGCCGCACCTGGAGCTGGACCTTCGATCTGCCGCCCGCCGAGCTGTGGCCGGTGCTGGCCGACACCAACCGGTTCAACGAGGCCATGGGCCTGCCGCCCTATGCGCTGGAGGAGACGCCGCAGCCCAACGGCACGGTGCTGCGCCGCGGCCGGGGCAAGGCGGCGGGGTTCACGCTCGAATGGGAGGAGAAGCCCTACGAGTGGATCCTGGGCCGCCATTTCAACGTGTCGCGGGTCTTCTCCAAGGGGCCGTTCCGCCGCTTCGGGCCGGTGTTCGATCTCTCGTCCGACGGCAAGGGCGGCTCGCGGGTCAGCTACGCGCTCGAATGGGAGCCGCTCACCCTGATGGGCCGCCTGTTCGGCCGGCGGCTGGCCGAGCAGGCCGGCACCGCCGTGGGCAAGCGGGTCGTGGAGGCCGTGGCCTTTGCCCGGGGCGAGCGCGAGACGCCGTTCGAGCTGCCGAAGCCGGCGCTGCCGGAGGGCGCGTTCGAGCGGGCGGCGGCGATGACGGCCGAGATCGACCGCAGCCCCTACGGCAACGGGCTGGGCCGCGTGCTGACCGGCACGGTGCTGGGCGGCATGGCGAGCGACCTCGCCCATCTCAAGCCCAAGCGGCTGGCGCGCCAGATCGGCGTGGCGCCGCGTGCCGCCATCGAGGCCTGCCTCGCCGCGGTGCGGGCGGGGCTTTTAACCATGAGCTGGGACCTGCTCTGCACGAACTGCCGCGGGCCCAAGCTCAGCGCTTCGGCGCTCTCCGAGCTGCCGCGCGGCGCGCACTGTCCCTCCTGCAACATCGATTACGACCGCGACTTCGAGAAGAACGTCGAGCTGTCCTTTGCGCCGGCGCCGGCGGTGCGGCCGCTGATGGAGGGCGGGTTCTGCCTCTCCGGCCCGATGGCGACGCCGCATGTCGCGGTCCAGCTGCTGCTGGCGCCGGGGGAGCGGCGGCGGGTGGCGGTCGATCTGCCGCCGGGCCGCTACCGGCTGCGCACGCTCCATCCCGGCGGGACGGTCGAGGTCGAGCACGAAGGCGGGCCGTTCCCCGGCCTGAGGATGACGGCGTCGGGCGTCGAGGCTTTGCCGGCTTCAGGCGAGGCGGGAACCATCGAGTTCGTGAACGAGGCGGGCTTCGAGCTGGCGGCGCTGATCGAGGACCGGACCTGGACGCGCGACGCGCTCACCGTGCCGGAGGTGATCTCGCTCCAGGCCTTCCGCGATCTCTTTGCCGCCGCGACCCTGCGGCCGGGCGACGAGGCCGGGGTGAGCCAGGTGGCGCTGCTCTTCTCCGACCTGCGCGGCTCGACCGCGCTCTACGAGCGCATGGGCGACGGCGCGGCCTACAATGTCGTGCGCGAGCATTTCGCGCTGCTGGCCGCCATCGTGCGCGACCATGACGGCGCGGTGGTGAAGACCATCGGCGACGCGGTCATGGCCTCGTTCGGCGATCCCGCCGACGCGGTGCGCGCCGCACTTTCCATGCAGGCCCGCATCGCCGACCAGGATCTCAGCCTCAAGCTCGGCGTCCATATGGGTCCCAGCGTGGTGGTGACCCTGAACGACCGGCTCGACTATTTCGGCTCGACCGTGAACATGGCCGCCCGCCTGCAGGGCCAGAGCGACGGCGGAGACGTCGTGCTCAGTCGCGCCGTCGCCGACGATCCCGCCGTCCAGACCGTCATCGCCGACGTCCCGAAGCGCGAGGAAGAGGTCGCCCTCAAGGGCTTCGACCGGCCCGTCGGGTTCGTACGTCTCCTTTAATCAATCCCGTCGTCTCGACCGGAGCGCGCAGCGCGGAGTGGAGAGACCTTCTCTCCACCAAAGCCGGCTAATCGGGGAGAGAAGGTCTCTCCACTCCGCCTCGCTGCGCTCGGCTTCGGTCGAGACGACGGAGTCTTTGTAGAGAAGATGGGACTTTCACGTCCCGAAGAACGCGCCCAGCACGGCGGCCGCTTCGTCGTTCGCCTTCAGCCCCTGCTTCAGGAACCGCGTCAGCGAGAAGAAGCCGTGGATGGTGCCGGGATAGTTGACGTAGGTGGTCTTCACGCCGGCGTCGATCAGCCGGTCGGCATAGGCGCGGCCCTCGTCGCGCAGCGGGTCGTAGCCGGCGGTGAGCACGAAGGCGGGCGGCAGGCCGGTGAAGTCCTTCGCCAGCAGCGGCGAGAGGCGCAGGTCGGCGAGGTCGGTGCCGGCCGGCACATAGGCCTTCCAGAACCAGTCCATCAGGCCCTTGGTGAGGAAGTAACCCTCGGCGCAGGATTTGCGCGAGGCGCTCTCCTGGCTCGAATCGGTCGCGGGATAGATCAGCATCTGGAAGGCGGGGCCGGCCTCCTTCGCGTCGCGCATCGCCTGGCACACGACGGCGGCCATCGCGCCGCCCGCCGAATCGCCGCCGACCGCGAGGCGCGCGGCGTCGGCGCCGAACGCCTCGGCATTGTCCCTTATGTGCCGGAAGGCCGCGATCCCGTCGTCGATCGGCGCGGGGAAGGGATGCTCGGGCGACAGGCGGTAGTCGATCGAGATCACCTGGCAGCGGCTCCTGTTGGCGAGCCGCCGGCAGGTCGAATCGTGCGTTTCGATATTGCCGATCACGAAGCCGCCGCCGTGATAGTAGATCAGCGTCGGCAGCGCGCCGCCGTTCACGCCCAGCGGTTGATAGCGGCGATAGCGGATGTCGCCGCGCGGGCCCGCCATCTCGCCGTCGATCACCTGGGCGACCGGCGGCGGATCGGCCTCGCTGTCCTCCGACATCTTGTCGACCGCCGCGCGGCCGACGGCGTGCGGCAGGGTCTCGAGCTTAGGCCGGCCGGACTTGGCGGCAGCATCCATCAGGTCGAGCAGCATGCGGGCTTCGGCGTCGAGCATTCATCTCCTCCGTTGGTCGCGCGGACTGTGCGCGGCGACCGGGGAAGCGACAAGGGGTGATCCGGCGGGGATCTTCGCGGCGTACAACCGGCATGACATCCACCTTGCCGCGTCGGCTTTCCCCGCTCGCTCTTCTCGCCGTCCTGGTCGGCGCCTGCGCCTCCCCGCCGGAAGCGCCCGTCGCCACCGCCTCGACGCCGCCGCTGGTGCTCGAACAGTTCTTCCCCGGCCGCACCGTCGGCCAGGGCGTCTTCACCAACAGCTGGACCGGCTCGCAGCGCCGCTTCGACGTCGTCATCGACGGCGCCTGGGACGGCAGGACGCTGACCCTGGTCGAGGATTTCGCCTATGCCGACGGCGAAAAGGACCGCAAGACCTGGAAGCTGGAGCGCACCGCGCCCGGCGTCTACACCGGCATGCGCGAGGACGTGGTCGGCCAGGCGCGGGCCTGGACCGAGGGCAAGGTTGTGCGGCTGGAATATGCCGTGAGCCTGGGCGGCTGGACCGTCGACTTCTCCGACGTCCTTGCCCTCAATCCCGACGGCTCGCTGATCAACAAGGCCACCGTCGGCAAGTGGGGCATCCGCGTCGGCCGCGTCGAGCTCGAGCTGCGCCGCGCGCCGGGGAGCTGAAACATCCGTCGTCTCGACCGGAGCCTCGCGCAGCGAGGCGTAGTGGAGAGACCTTGTCTCCACACATAGTCGGCTTTTGGAGGAGGCAAGGTCTCTCCGCTACGCGCCTGCGGCGCTCCGGTCGAGACGACGGTTAAAACTCGACGTCCAACTCCTCGACTTCCTCGGGCTCGGCCTTGGCCGCCGCCGTCCATTCCATCACGGCGGGGAAGCGCAGCATCAGGTCGCGATAGCCGGCCGAAGCCTCGTCGAGCTTCACGTTGTAGGTGGCGAAGCGGGTGCAGACGGGCGCGTACATCGCGTCGGCCATGGTCGGCGCCGCGCCGAACAGGTAAGGCCCGCCATATTTCTGCAGGCACTCGCGCCAGATCGTGGCCACGCGCTCGATGTCGGCCTGGGCGCCGCCCCAGACCTTGAAGCTCTCGTGGCGCACCTTGAGGTTCATCGGCAGCGCCGAGCGCAGGTTGGCGAAGCCCGAATGCATCTCGCCGCAGACCGCCCGGCAATGGGCGCGCGCTGCCTGGTCGGTCGGCAGAAGGCCGGCGCCGGGCTTGATCTCGTGCAGATACTCCCCGATGGCGAGCGTGTCCCAGACCTTGACCTGCCCATGTTCGAGGCAGGGCACCAGAAAGGAGGGCGACAGGAGGAGCAGTTCGGCCCGCGTGGCCGGATCGTCCCAGGATGCAATCCGCTCCTCGAAATCGAGACCGGCGATCCGGCACAAAAGGAAGCCGCGGAGCGACCAAGAGGAATAGTTCTTGCTACTGATGGTGAGCGAGGCCTCGGCCATGGACTCCACCCCTCCCGATTGGTGGGACTGTCTGTGTCTCAGGTGCCCTCGAGGATGCAATTTCCGAGCCGGTTCGCCCACATGCTTTACGCGATGTACCAGACCGCCGCCGACATGATGCTTCCGGTCCGTCTGTGGGCGACGGCCGCGGGGCAGACCCTTGGGGGCGGCAGCGCGAGCCTCGACAGCTGGCGGGCGGCCAGCGCGCTCTGCGAGATGACGACCCGCGCCCAGCTGACCCACCGCCGCCCCGATTTCGGCATTTCCGAAGTGAAGTACGGCAACCAGATGGTGGCGGTGCGCGAGGAAGAAGTCTTCGCCACCCCGTTCGGCACCCTGCTGCGCTTCGCCAAGGTGGGCGTTCCGCCGCAGCCCAAGGTCCTGCTGGTCGCGCCTCTGTCGGGGCATTTCGCGACGCTTCTGCGCGATACCGTGCGGGTCCTGCTGCCCGACCATGACGTCCACATCACCGACTGGGCCAATGCCCGCGACGTCGGCGTCTGGAACGGCCGCTTCGGCTTCGACGAATATGTCGAGCACCTGATCGAGTTCCTCGAGGTGATGGGCCCCGGCGCCCATGTCATCGCGGTCTGCCAGCCCTGCGTACAGACGCTGGCGGCGGTGGCGATCATGGCCGAGGACGACAATCCGGCCCAGCCGCGCAGCATGACGCTGATGGCCGGCCCCATCGACACGCGCATCAGCCCGACCAAGGTCAACGAGCTGGCCATGGGCAAGCCCATCAGCTGGTTCGAGCAGAACCTGATCCACCGTGTGCCGCTGCGCTATCCCGGCGCCACGCGCCGCGTCTATCCGGGCTTCATCCAGCTCACCGCCTTCATGAGCATGAACGCCGACCGCCACATGAAGGCGCAGGTCGACCTCTACAACCACCTCGCCAAGGGCGAGACCGAGCAGGCCAACACCATCAAGACCTTCTACGACGAGTATTTCGCCGTGCTCGACATGGCGGCCGAGTTTTACCTCGAAACCGTCCAGTGGGTGTTCCAGGAGCACCGGCTGCCCAAGGGTGAACTCGAATACAAGGGCAGGCGGGTCAATCCCAAGGCGATCCGCCGCACCGCCCTGTTCACCATCGAGGGCGAGCGCGACGATATCTGCGCCCTGGGCCAGACCGTGGCCGCCCACGACCTCTGTTCCAGCCTGCGGCCCTATCGCAAGAAGCACTATATGCAGGCCGGCGTCGGCCATTACGGCGTGTTCAGCGGCCGCCGCTGGGCCGGCCAGATCTACCCCCTGGTCCGGAACACGATTTTGGCCAACGAATAGCGGGTCTTTTCTGGCCCGAAATCCGCAGTACATTGGGGGCATGGCCGATTTTCCGAAGAAGACCCTAGCCGACTGGGAAAAGCTCGCTGCGAAGGAACTGCGCGAGCGCCCGATCGATGACCTCACCTGGATGACCCCCGAGGGCATCGCCGTGAAGCCGATCTACACGGCCGCGGATCTCGAGCAGATCGAGACGGTGGGCTCGCTGCCCGGCTTCCCGCCGTTCACCCGCGGGCCGAAGGCCACGATGTACACGGGGCGTCCCTGGACGGTCCGCCAGTATGCCGGCTTCTCGACGGCGGAAGAGAGCAATAAGTTCTATCGCGCCAATCTCGCGGCCGGCCAGATGGGCCTGTCGGTGGCGTTCGATCTCGCCACCCATCGCGGCTACGATTCCGATCATCCGCGCGTCGTGGGCGACGTCGGCAAGGCGGGCGTCGCGATCGACTCCGTCGAGGACATGAAGATCCTGTTCGACGGCATCCCGCTCGACAAGATGAGCGTGTCGATGACCATGAACGGCGCCGTGCTGCCGGTGCTCGCGGGCTACATCGTGGCGGCCGAGGAGCAGGGCGTGCCGCAGGACAAGCTGGCGGGCACGATCCAGAACGACATCCTCAAGGAGTTCATGGTCCGGAACACCTATATCTATCCGCCCGGACCCTCCATGCGCATCGTGGCCGACATCATCGAGCACACGGCGCTCTACATGCCCAAGTTCAACTCGATCTCGATCTCCGGCTATCACATGCAGGAGGCGGGCTCGACGCTCGTTCAGGAGCTGGCCTTCACGCTGGCCGACGGACTTGAGTACGTGCGCGCCGCCAAGGCCAAGGGCCTCGACATCGACGCCTTCGCGCCGCGCCTCTCGTTCTTCTTCTGCATCGGCATGAACTTCTTCATGGAAGCGGCCAAGCTGCGTGCGGCGCGCTTCCTGTGGGCCGAGCTGATCAAGCCGTTCGAGCCCAAGAAGGCCGATTCGCTGTCGCTGCGCACGCACTGCCAGACCTCGGGCGTCTCGCTCACCGAGAAGGACCCGTACAACAACGTGATCCGCACCGCCTACGAGGCCATGGCGGCGGTGCTGGGCGGCACCCAGTCGCTGCACACCAACTCGTTCGACGAGGCGATCGCGCTGCCGACGCCGACCTCGGCCCGCATCGCGCGCAACACCCAGCTCATCCTCCAGCACGAGACCGGCGTCACCAAGGTCGTCGATCCGCTGGCCGGCAGCTACTACGTCGAATCGCTGACCGCGAGCCTGGTCGCCGAGGCGCGCAAGCTGATCCAGGAAGTCGAGGCGCTGGGCGGCATGACCAAGGCCGTCGAGGCCGGCATGCCCAAGATGCGCATCGAGGAAGCCTCGGCGCGCCGCCAGGCCCGCATCGATCGCGGCGAGGAGATCGTGGTCGGCGTCAACAAGTTCCAGCTCAAGGAAGAGCCGCCGATCGACATCCTCGACATCGACAACGACGTCGTGCGCGAGGCGCAGCTCAGCCGTCTCAGCAAGATCCGCGCGACCCGCGACGAGGCCAAGTGCGTCGAAGCGCTGAAGGCGCTGGGCGAGGCCGCCCGCACCGGGACCGGCAACCTGCTCGGCCTGTCGATCGAAGCGACGCGCGCCCGCGCCACCGTCGGCGAGATCTCGTCGGCGCTGGAAGGCGTCTACGGCCGCTACCAAGCGACCATCCGATCGATCGCCGGCGTCTATGCCAGCGAATGGGAGGGCGATGCCGGGCTCGAGCGCATCCGCACCGACATCGCGGCCTTCGCCGAGGAGGAGGGCCGCCGACCGCGTCTCATGGTCGTGAAGATGGGCCAGGACGGCCACGATCGCGGTGCCAAGGTGATCGCTACGGCCTTCGCCGATCTCGGCTTCGACGTCGATATCGGCCCGCTGTTCTAGACGCCCGAGGAAGCCGCCCGCGCCGCCATCGAGAACGACGTGCACGTGATCGGCATCTCGAGCCAGGCCGCCGGCCACAAGACGCTGGTACCGCAGCTCATCGAGGAACTGGCCAAGCAGAACGGCTCGGAGATCATGGTCGTGGTGGGCGGCGTCATCCCCGCCCAGGACTACGACTTCCTGAAGAAGGCGGGCGTCGCCGCGATCTACGGTCCAGGCACCAACATCCCGGCCGCCGCCGCCGAAATCCTCTCGATCCTGCGCCAGCGCGACCAGAAGCGCGCCGCCTGAGCCTTCCTTTCAGACTCCTCTCCCCCGCTAGGGGGAGAGGTTGGGTGAGGGGGCGACGCACCTCCCGTAACCCCCTCACCTAGCCTCTCCCCCTAGCGGGGTAGAGGAACATGAACCTTACTTCCGCATCGCCTGGCTTTCTTCCGGCGTCAGCGGGCGTTCGCGGAAGGACAGGATGCGGCCGCGGATCGTGCCGAAGCCGGTCTGGGCTTCGAGCTTGGCGGGATAGCGCATCTGGCTCTGGTCCATGCGCGCGAGCCATACGCGCATCGGCCGCTCGCGTTCCGTCTCGGCTTCCTTGGGGGCTTCGTCGAACTCGCCGGCGATGCGCTTGGTGAAGATCTCGCACACCAGCACATCTCCTTGCGCGCCCGGAATGCCTGCCGTTGCGGCGGGCTCGGTGCCGATCTTCTTGACCAGGATGTCGATGCGACGCTTGCCGTCGTTGCTTTGCACCGTGCGGTCGCAGGCGGCGTCACCGGCCAGGCCGACGCTGAGGGCCGCCGACATCGGATCGAGCGAGCCGCGCCGCTGCTCGTCGGTGATGGCGTTCTTCGGCGAGGGCTTGTAGGCGGGGGTGTGCGTCTCCTGGATCGTGCCGCCACCATACAGCGCCACCCAGGTGCGGGGCTTGTCGCCGACGATGATCGACAGCGATCCGGCTGAAGGCCGCGCGCCTTGTGTCGAGAAGCCGCCCCAGGCACGGTTGCGGCCTTCATAGTGCATGGTGACGGCCCGCAGGATGCCTTCCTTGAAGGTCCGGCTTTCGACGTCGTAGGTCGAGCCGTTGAACTTCGCGGTCACGTCGATGCGGAAGCCCGAGAGACCCGCGAAGGTGATCTCGTAGGCGATGTCAACCTGGCGCGCGTCAGATGCCGCGCCCTGGGCCGTCGCTGCGGCAGGAGCCGCCACGCTCAAGGCAAACGCCGCCAAGGCCTTGCGAAATCTCATGCGAGTCCCTTTCTCGGAGGGGCTTACTTCGGCCTGTCCGGCACGATAGAAGGCCGACGCTCCCTTCGCCACCCAACATGGTGGCTCAATAAGGCATTTTTCGTTCATGTCGAAAACCGTCACGGACGGCGCTCCCCCCATGGACACCCCGCGAACCTGGGGGGTCATCGCGATCCTGGGCCGCCATTTGTGGCCAAAGGGTGAACCGGGCCTGCGCATGCGGGTGATGGTGGCCCTGGTCCTGCTGGTCGTCGCCAAGGTCACCAACGTCTACGTCCCGCTTCTCTACAAGGACGCTGTGGATGCGCTGGGAACGCCCGCGGCGCAGGCAGTCGCGGTGCCGATCGCCCTGATCGTCGCCTACGGGGCCGCCCGCGTGCTGGCTCAGGCCTTCGGCGAAATCCGCGACGCCATTTTCGCCCCGGTGGCCCAGCGGGCGATCCGCAACCTGGCGCTCGAAGTGTTCGGGCATCTTCATGCGCTGTCGCTGCGGTTCCATCTCGAGCGGCAGACGGGCGGCATCAGTCGCGTCATCGAGCGCGGCACGCAGGGCATGGACTTCCTGATCCGCTTCACGACCTTCAACATCCTGCCGACCCTGTTCGAGATCATGCTGGTCGGCGGCATCCTGTGGAGCCTCTACGACTGGCGCTTCTCCGTCGTGACGCTGGTCGTGGTCGGCGTCTACATCGTCTTCTCGATCGTCTTCTCGGAATGGCGCATCAAGTTCGTGCGCTACATGAACGAGGCCGACACCGAGGCGAATGCCAAGGCGATCGACAGCCTGCTGAACTTCGAGACGGTGAAGTATTTCGGCAACGAGCCGCACGAGGCGCGCCGCTACGATGTCGGCCGCCGGCGCTACGAGACCGCGGCCATCCGCTCCAGCCGCACGCTGTCGGTGCTCAACATCGGGCAGGGGGCGATCATCTCGGTCGGCCTCGTCGCGGTCATGGCAATGGCGGGTCAGGGTGTTGTCGCCGGCACGATGACGATCGGCGACTTCGTGGCGGTCAACGCCTTCCTGATCCAGCTCTACATGCCGCTCAACATGCTGGGCTTTGCCTATCGCGAGATCCGCAACGCGTTGGTCAACATGGAGAAGATGTTCGGCCTGCTGCGGGTGCAGGCCGAGATCGCCGACAAACCGGGCGCGCCGCCGCTCGCCGTCAGCGGCGGCGAGATCGTGTTCGACCATGTCGACTTCCACTACGAGAAGGCGCGGCCGATCCTGCACGACGTGAGTTTCCGGGTGGCGCCGGGTGAGACCGTGGCCATCGTGGGCTCGAGCGGCGCCGGCAAGTCGACCATCTCGCGCATCCTCTTCCGCTTCTACGATGTGGCCTCGGGCCATGTCCGGATCGACGGGCAGGACATCCGCGACGTCCAGCAGGCCAGCCTGCGCGCCGCGATCGGCGTCGTGCCGCAGGACACGGTGCTGTTCAACGACACGATCTACTACAACATCGCCTACGGCCGGCCGGGCGCCAGCCGCGAAGAGGTCGAGGAGGCCGCGCGCCTGGCCCGCATCCACGACTTCATCATGGCGCTGCCGCAGGGCTACGACAGTACCGTGGGCGAGCGCGGCCTGAAGCTCTCGGGGGGCGAGAAGCAGCGCGTGGCGATCGCCCGCACCATCCTGAAGAACCCGCGGATCCTGCTGTTCGACGAGGCCACCAGCGCGCTCGACACCCGCACCGAGCAGGAGATCCAGCGGTCGCTTGAGGAGGTCAGCCGCGGTCGCACCACGGTGATCATCGCGCACCGTCTGTCGACCATCATCAATGCCGACGAGATCGTCGTCCTCGATCGCGGGCGCGTCGCCGAGCGCGGCCGCCACGCCGAGCTGCTGGCCGGCAACGGCCTGTATGCCGACATGTGGCGGCGCCAGCAGGAGGCCGCGGCCGAGGCCGAGCGTCACGTCGAGGAGCCGCCGTCCTTCCGCGGCGAGGGGCATCTGCGTGTCGGCGACTAGCCCGGCCGCCACCGGCTCCTGGCGTTCCCTCGTTCCTGTCTTCATCGCCTGCGCGGCGATCGGCCTGCAATCGGGCGCCGCGATGCCTTTGGTGCCGCTCGCTCTGGAGCGACAGGGCGAGGACAAGCTCACCATCGGCATCATCTCCGCGGCGTGGGCGATCGGCATGCTCATGACCGGGCCATACATCCCTCGGCTGGCTGCCTGCTTCGGCGCCGTGCCGCTCATCCTGGGCGCCGTCATGGCAGGCTCCCTATGCACGGTCGGCTATACGCTGACCACGGGGCCGGCCGCATGGTTCGTGCTCACTCTCGTGCACGGCGCGGTCGGCGGCGTACCGTGGGTGGTGAGCGAGATCTGGATGAATCTCGTCGTCGAGGAGAAGCGGCGCGGCCGGGTCATGGCGATCTATGCCGCGATGTTCGCGGGCGGCATGGCGCTGGGGCCCTTCGTGCTGCAGGTCGTCGGCGTCTACGGGCCGGCACCTTTCCTGACCTGCGCCGGGCTCGCCCTGCTGGTCGCCCTGCCGCTGCTGCCCTACCGATACCGGGCGCCGGCGATCCGGCATCATGCCGATGGCGGCTATGGCACGATCTTCCTGGCGGCTCCGCTCGCCATGCTTGCCGCCTTCGCGGGGGGCCTCGGCGAGCAGGTCGCCTTCAGCTTCCTGCCGGTCTATGCGGTCAGCGCCGGCGTGGCGCCGGAGACTGGTGCGCTGTGGCTCTCGGCCTTCGTCGTCGGCAACGTGGCTCTGCAGTGGCCGATCGGCTGGCTGGCCGACCATTGGGATCGCCGTGCCGTGCTGGCGGGCTGTGCGCTCATCAGCGCCGCGCTGGTGATCGGCCTCACCTTCGTGCCGGCGCAGTCGCTCGCGATCGTCGGCGTGATCATGCTGTGGGGCGGCATCTCGTTTGCGATCTATCCGGTGGGTCTGGCGCTCCTGGGGCAGCGCTTCAACGGCGGCGACATTGCCCGCGCGAACACGGCCTTCAGCCTGATCTACGTCTTGGGCGGGCTGGTCGGCCGGCCGCTTACCGGCGCGGCGATGGATGCGTTCGGCGAGCCCGGCCTCGGCTGGACGCTGGGCTTCTTCTATGTGGTCGCGACGGTGGGAGCGTTGCTGGCAATGCGCCGCCGCGGCTGATAAGTCTGGCCACCGATGAGTGCGTCCGCAGCGATTTCCGGCACGTCGGCCGATCCGCTTCTCGAGCCCCTTCTGAAGGGTGACCGGCGGGCGCTGGCTCAGGCCATCACCCTGATCGAATCGACGCGCAGTGATCACCGGATGCGCGCGGATTCCCTGCTAGCGGCGGTGCTGCCGCATACCGGCCGGTCGGTGCGGCTCGGCATCACCGGCGTGCCCGGCGTCGGCAAGTCGACGCTGATCGAGCGTTTCGGACTCTCGCTGCTGGAACGTGGCCGGTCGCTGGCCGTGCTGGCGATCGATCCCTCGTCCAAGCGGGGCGGCGGTTCGATCCTGGGCGACAAGACGCGCATGGAGGAGCTGTCGCGCCGCCGTGAGGCCTTTATCCGGCCCTCGCCGGCCGGGGTCACCCTGGGCGGTGTCGCACGGCGCACCCGCGAGACGATGCTCCTGGTCGAAGCGGCGGGCTTCGACACGGTGATCGTCGAGACGGTGGGCGTGGGCCAGTCCGAGACGGCGGTTTCCGACATGGTCGACATGTTCATCGTACTGCTGCTTCCGGCCGGCGGCGACGATCTGCAGGGCATCAAGCGCGGCGTGATCGAACTGGCCGACCTGATCGTGGTCAACAAGGCCGACGGAGACCTCAAGGCGACGGCAAAGCGGTCCGCCGCGGACTACCAGCACGCGCTGCGCATGCTGCGCTCGCCGACGGCCGGCTGGACGCCGGAAGTCACCACCAGCTCGGCCCAGACGGGCGAGGGTGTGACCGAGATCTGGAGCGTCGTCGAGCGCTTCAACGAGGCGGTGGGCGAGAAGGGCATCCAGAAGCGCCGGGCGGAGCAGGCGCGCGCCTGGATGTGGAACGAGGTCGGGGAGACCCTTCTCTCGGAACTCCGCAAGCATCCCGACGTGCGCCGGCTGGTTGGCGGCCTGGAGCGCGAGGTCGAGGCCGGCCGGACCACCCCGGCTGCCGCGGCCCGAACCATGCTACAAGCCTTCCATGGCCGCTAAATCCTTCCTGAGGCGCGCGCGTCGTGCCGCCGAGGCCCAGAAGGAGCCCTTCTGGAAACGCAAGACCCTGGCGCAGATGACCAAGCAGGAATGGGAATCCCTCTGCGACGGCTGCGGCATGTGCTGCGTCAACAAGCTGGAATACGAAGGGACGGGGGAACTTGCCCAGACCGACACCTGCTGCCGGCTGCTGGACCCCAAGACCGCGCTCTGCCGGGACTACAAGAATCGCAAGAAGATCGTGCCGGATTGCATCCAGCTCACCCCAGCGGTGGTGGCCAAAATGGACTGGCTCCCAAGGACTTGTGGGTACCGCCTGGTCCATCTCAAGCAGGATCTCTATTGGTGGCATCCCCTGATCTCAGGCGATCCAAACACCGTGCACGAGGCGGGAATCTCGGCCCGGGGGCGGGTCATCCCCGAGGATCAGGTCGAGGATATCAGCGAAAGAGTCGTGGATTGGTTTGCTTGACGGGCACCCGTCAGGCCCGTAAAAAGCCGGCCTTCCCGCCCTCCGGCGGGATCGTTTTTTAGCGGATATTTTCATGCCCCGTCGTTGCGCCCTCTCGGGCAAGTCCGTCCAGTACGGCAACAATGTGAGCCACGCGAATAACAAGACGAAGCGCCGGTTCATGTCGAACCTGCAGGTCGCTTCGGTCCTGTCCGACGCGCTGGGCCATGCGGTCCGCCTGCGCCTGACCCCGCGCGGCATCAAGACCATCGAGCACAATGGCGGCATCGACGCCTATCTGCTCGACACGAACGACAGCAAGCTCTCGCCCGAGATGAAGGTGCTGAAGCGCCGCGTCGTGTCGGCCAAGGGCAAGAAGGACGCGAAGGCGGCTGCTTAGGGCTGAGCGAAGCTCAGCCCCATGAGCGACGGGACATTGCTTGCAATGTCCGAGAGCGTCGAAAAACGAACGGCCCCCTCATGACCCCTCCGTCGGCGTAAGACGCCGACACCTCCCCATTTGAATGGGGAGGAGAGCGTTACGGTGCTACTTCAAACAGCATCAGAATATTGCGCTGAAGCGGATTGAAATTGTCGTCCGACATCAGCCAGAGCAGCGTCTCGCCTTTGGCGCCACGTGTCGCTGCCAACCCTTCCAGATTGTCGACCGCATAAGGCGACGAGAGATGCGCCATCTCCTCCGGCCGTACCGTCGCGCCGGGCGTTAGCTGGGCGGCGTCGAACCGCATCACGCGCACGCGCACGCCCCGCACCATGTCGAAGGCGCGCTCCAGCGTGGCGTATGATCCGTCCGGCAGCACCGCCAGCGCGGTCGGCTTGTAGTCGGGAACCGTCGCGTAGCTGAACGCGCTCCAGGCGTAGCGGCCGGCAGTCTCGGGCTTGCCGATCCAGCCGACCACCGTGCCGGCCTGACGGCTGTATTCCTCGCTGATGGCGATGACGGTGCCATCCGCCAGGGCGGCCAACGCCTCGATGCCGCCGTTTCCAGGCTGGCGGCCGATATCGGCAGGCCCCTCGACCGGCAGAGGCGTCGCGGTGAGTGTGGAGTAGCGCCATAGCCGATGGCGTCGCTCGAAGGCCACCAGCCACGATCCATCGGGCAGGCGTGCCATCGCCTCGGCATCGGCCTCGGGCTTGCTGTCGATCGGCTTGCCGTCGAGGCCGCGTAGCTGGCCCATGCGGGCATCTGCCAGCCCCACGAGCATGCCCTTTTCGTCGAAGCGCGGCGTGGCCACCAGCCAGGCGCCCTCGTCGGAAATCGACGTCAGCGTACGGTTGTCCGGCGTGACGTGCAGATCGGAAAGGCCGCCGAAACTGCGCGAGTTCGCGCGCATCTCCAGGCCGCCGCGCCAGACCAGCCGGCCGACGCGCGTTGCCTTCGGCTCATCGATCTTGAGCGTGAGCGCCGAGCTGTCGATGGTGACGGGCTGTTCCTGCGCGCCGGCCGGCGGCGGCGAAACGCCGGAGCAGGCCGCGACGAGCAGGCAGAGCGAGAGAAGGAAACGGTTCGCCACCGGAGAAAAGCGCGCGACTAGGCGGCGCGCTTGCCGGACTTCGAGCCGACCTTGCCGGCGCCCTTGCGTGCGCCCTTGGCCGTACGGGCATCCTTCTTGTCGTCGTCGTCGAACAGCGAGGCGAGCTGTTCCATCATCGTGCCGCCCAGCTGGTCGGCGTCGACGATGGTGACGGCGCGGCGATAGTAGCGCGTGACGTCGTGGCCGATGCCGATGGCGACCAGCTCGACCGGCGAGCGCGTCTCGATCCAGTCGATGACGTCGCGCAGGTGCCGCTCGAGGTAGTTGCCGGGATTGACCGACAGCGTGCTGTCGTCGACCGGCGCGCCGTCGGAGATCACCATCATGATCTTGCGCTCTTCGGGGCGCGGCAGCAGGCGGCTGTGCGCCCACAGGAGCGCCTCGCCGTCGATGTTCTCCTTGAGGATGCCCTCGCGCAGCATGAGGCCGAGGTTCTTGCGGGCGCGGCGCCACGGTGCATCGGCCGGCTTGTAGACGATGTGGCGCAGGTCGTTCAGGCGGCCGGGATTTCCCGGCTTGCCGGCGGCGAGCCACTGCTCGCGGCTCTGGCCGCCCTTCCAGGCGCGTGTCGTGAAGCCCAGGATCTCGACCTTCACGCCGCAGCGCTCGAGCGTGCGGGCGAGGATGTCGGCGCTCATCGCCGCCACCGTGATGGGCCGGCCGCGCATCGAGCCCGAATTGTCGATCAGCAGCGACACGACGGTGTCGCGGAAGTTGGTGTCGCGCTCGGTCTTGAACGACAACGCGTGCATCGGGTTGGTGACGACGCGCGTGAGGCGCGCGGCATCGAGGATGCCCTCGTCGAGATCGAACTCCCAGGCGCGGTTCTGCTGCGCCATCAGGCGGCGCTGCAGGCGATTGGCGAGCTTGCCGATCACGCCCTGCAGGTGGGCGAGTTGCTGGTCGAGGTGGTTGCGCAGGCGTCCGAGTTCCTCGGCATCGCACAGCGCATCGGCCTCGACGATCTCGTCGAACTTGTTGGAATAGGCGTGATACTGCTGGCCGGCCGGCTCGTTGGACAGGGCGCCCGGCGGCAGCCACGGCCGCTCGGCGCGGCCCGGCTCCTCTTCGTCGCCCGAGCCCATCTGCATCTCGGTCTGGGCCTGGTCGGCAGCGGTCTCCGACGCGTCTTCCTGCTCGGAAGCGTCCTCGGTTTCCTCGCCCTGGGCGCCGTAGCCCTGGGTCTCGCTGGAATCGCTCTGGTCGTCGCCCGTCTCGTTCGACTGACCGTCGGCGTTCTCCTGGTCCTGCGAATCCTCGTTGTCGTCGTCCTGCAGGTCGGCCGATTCGTCGCCGAGCTTGAGGTCGCGAATGAGCTGGCGGGCGGCGCGGGCGAAGGCTTCCTGGTTGGTCAGCGCATCGCGCAGCTTCTGGAAGTCGCGGCCGGCCGCGCTCTCGATGTCGGAGCGCCACAGGTCGACCATCGCCTTGGCCGAGTCCGGCGGGGCGGCACCCAGGAGCTGTTCGCGTGCGATCAGGCCGACCACGTCGGCGATCGGCGCGTCTTCCTTGGTCTTGATGCGGGCATGGCCGCGCTGGTCGGAGCGCTGCCGCCACAAGGCGGAGAGATTGTCGGCGACGCCCACCATCTTGCGGGCACCCAGCGCCTCGACGCGGACCTGTTCCACTGCCTCGAAGATCGCGCGCGCCGCCTCGCCGCGCGGGACCCGGCGCAGGTGGGTCTTGCGGTCGTGGTGGCGCAGCTTCAGCGCCATCGAGTCGGCCTCGCCGCGGACGCGGCTCACATCCTCGACCGGCAGATCGCGCGCCGGCACGGTGATGCGGGCTTCCTGGCCCAGCAGCGAACCGCCATCGGGTACGAAGGCGACGTTCACTTCCTTGCGCGACACCGCCCGCATCGTGGTGGCGGTGACGCGACGAAACTCCTCGAGGGGAGTGGAGTCCTTGGCCATGAGGCCCTCGCTGCTTACTGCTTAGTGCGTCTTGCCGCCCTTGCCGCTGGACGCCGGCAATTCCTTGCCGAAGCAGCGCTGATAGTATTCGGCGAGCGTGCTGCGCTCGACCTCGTCGCACTTGTTCAGGAAGGTGAGACGGAAGGCAAAGCCCACGTCGCCCCCGAAGATGCGCGCATTCTCGGCCCAAGTGATCACCGTACGCGGCGACATGACGGTCGAGATGTCGCCGGCGATGAAGCCTGCGCGGGTAAGATCAGCCAGAGCCACCATGGCGGCGATGGTCTTGCGGCCCTCGTCGCTGTTGTAGTGCGGCGTCTTGGCGGCGACGATGTTCACTTCCTGCTCGTGCGGCAGGTAGTTCAGCGTCGTCACGATCGACCAGCGGTCCATCTGGCCCTGGTTGATCTGCTGCGTGCCGTGATAGAGGCCCGTCGTGTCGCCGAGGCCGACCGTGTTGGCGGTCGAGAACAAGCGGAACGCCGGATGCGGATGGATGACCTTGTTCTGGTCGAGCAGGGTCAGCTTGCCGTCGACCTCGAGCACGCGCTGGATCACGAACATCACGTCGGCGCGGCCGGCGTCGTATTCGTCGAACACCAGGGCCGTCGGGTTCTGCAGCGCCCACGGCAGGATGCCTTCGCGGAATTCGGTGACCTGCTTGCCGTCGCGCAGCACGATCGCATCCTTGCCGATCAGGTCGATACGCGAGATGTGGCTGTCGAGGTTGACGCGCAGGCAGGGCCAGTTGAGGCGGGCCGCGACCTGCTCGATGTGGGTCGACTTGCCGGTGCCGTGATAGCCCTGGACCATGACGCGCCGGTTGTGGGCGAAGCCGGCGAGGATCGCCATCGTCGTGTCGCCATCGAACAGGTAGGCGTCGTCGACCTCGGGCACGTGCTCGGTCGGGGCACTGAAAGCCGGGACTTCCATGTCGCTGTCGATGCCGAAAACCTGGCGCGCAGAAACCTTGATATCCGGCATGCCCGAAACATTCTGGCGGGCCGCGGTCGTCGTAGAGGCCATCACACGAATTCCTACAAAACAATGCCCGCCAATTGCGGGCGGAACGATAGTCGCAGGCAGGATTGTATGCTGCAAGCGGCCAAATGCACGGACAGCCCCAAGCCGGGCTAATCAGTCGGCCGGAAGGTTCTCGGAGGCCCGCAGAGTGGAATAGGCGGCGTTGATTTCCTTCAGCTTTTCCTCGGCTTCCCGCGCCCCGCCATTGGCGTCGGGATGGTGCAGTTTCACCAGCTCCTTGTAGCGGGATTTCACAACTTTCCGGGTCAGCGGCCAGGAAAGTTCGAGGACGTCGAGCGCATTGCGCTCGGCCGGGGTCAGCTGCTCGCTGCCTTCATACTTCGGTGGCGGCTTTTCGCCGAGGCCGGCATCGTCGGCGAGGCCCAGCGGGTCCTTGATATGGGCGTAGGGATTGCCGTTGCGGCGGGCACCCAGCGGCCAGACGGGACGGCGCCACGTCGTGTCGGCGCGGATGTGGGCCTCGATCTGGTCGGAGTCGAGGCCGGCGAAGTAATCCCACTTCTTGTTGTAGTCGCGAACGTGCTCTAGGCAGAACCAGCGATATTCGTCGAGCTTGTCGCGGGCGCGAGGCGCACGATATTCACCCTGCAGGCGGCAGCCCGGGGCCTCGCAGACGCGCTGGTGCGGCTTCGCACCGTCCATTGCCGCCAGTGGGTTCGCTCGTCGTCGGGCCATCGGGCTAATATGTGTTCACGAATGTGACCCGGCAAGTGAGGCCGGCAGAAGAGGGTGGCAGTCATGGGCAAGGTGGCGACGACGATCGATGACAAGCTCCGCGCGACCTTTGCGCCGGTGCGCCTTGCCATCGAAGACGAGTCCTCCAAGCATCACGGCCATGCGGGTTGGCGCGAAGGCGGCGAGACGCATTTCCGGGTCGAGATCGTCTCGGATGCCTTCGAAGGCAAGACCCGGGTCGCGCGCCAGCGCCTCGTCTATGCCGCCCTCAAGGAAGAACTCGACGCCGGCCTGCACGCGCTGGCGATGGAAACGCTGACGCCAGCGGAAGACGGAAAGCGCTAGCCTTCCATCTCCACGTCCTTGCCCTCGACGGCAGCCCGGACGGCTTCGGCGTCGGGGCCGGTATAGAAGTGCGGGACCCATCGCCTGGTGACTTCGCTGTCCGATGCCCAGGTGTGGCAGGTGTCGAGCATGTAAGGCTTGCGGCGCGGCTTGGGCGCGGCGTTCGCATCCTTGGGCGGCAAGGTTCCGGTCTTCTCGCGGTGGGCTCGATTGAGATCCTGCGCCTTTTTCGACGACACGGTCTGGAAGGCGGTGGTCGCCACGGGCCCCAGCAGTTCGACGATGTGCGTGCAGCCATGCACGCCGCCCAGCCGCTCGCGCACCGCGCGGTGGAAGCCGCCGCCGATGCGCAGGCCGATCAGTTTGCGAAACGCCGGCGCGATGTCGCCGCACATGCTGTACGGCGACTTGTCGGTCACCGCCTCGGCATCGACGATCGTGAAGGTGTGGTCGATCGTCAGCCGGATCGACATGTCATGCACGAAATCGCCGGGCTTCAGCGGCCCGCGCCATTCGTTGGCATGCTCGTAGGTTTTTTCGTCGGTGATGCGGCCTTCGATGTCCCACAGCCCGTCGTCGCGGAAGAAGCCCTGGCAGACGACGCGGCGAGTGTGAAGGTGCTGTCGCCCGATCGGTGGCGAAAGCGGCATGGTGGTTCCCCGTAGTGTCAGGTGGAGGTCAGTTGCCCGCCTGTATGGCGGCGGGCGGCACGATCCGCAACTCGGCGATGCGCGTGCCCTCGCGCTTCAAAATCTCGAAGCGGAAGCCGTAAAATGCATAAACTTGGCCCACTTCCGGGATGCGGCGCGCCTCGTGCAGCACCAGTCCGGCGATGGTCGTGGCGACGCCCTCGGGCAGGCCCCAGCCGAATTCGCGGTTGAGGTCGCGGATCGGCACGTCGCCCTGGCAGACCATGCTGCCGTCGTCGCGCCGCGCGACGCCGCGGCGGATGGCGTCGTGCTCGTCCTCGATGTCGCCGACAATCTCCTCGATGATGTCCTCGAGCGTCACGATGCCGCGCAGCGCGCCGTACTCGTCGACCACGATCGCGAAATGCTCATGGCGGGCACGGAACGCCTCGAGCTGATCGAACAGGACCGTCGATTCGGGAATGAACCAGGGAGCGGTCATGATCGCATCGATCTTCACCGCGGCGGGATCGCCGGCGGCCTTCACGGCGCGGAACAGGTCCTTGGCGTGGACGACGCCCACCACGTTGTCGGCCTCCCCGCGATAGAGCGGGATGCGCGTGTAGGGCGCCGCCAGCATCTGCGTCACGATGGAATCGGTCGGCTGGTCGGCATCGATCAGCACCACGTTGCCGCGATGGGTCATCACGTCGCCCACCGTACGGTCGCCGAGATCGAGCACCGAGCGCAGCATCGCCTTTTCGGCCGGCGCACTGTCGCCGGTCTGGCCCTCGCCGTGCAGCTCGATGGCGCCGCGCAACGCATCGCTCTGTTCCTCGGCGTCGGGCGTGCGGTCGGTGCGCACGTTCATCAGCTTGAGGAAGAAGCGCGAAATCCAGGCGACGCCGCGCGCCAGCGGCCCCAGGATGGTCAGTGTGACCATGATCGAGGGCGCCAGTGCGAGCGCCACGCGGTCGGCGCGCAGCAGGGCCCAGGTCTTGGGCATCACCTCGGCGAAGATCACGATCAGGACGCCGATCGCAAGTGTCGCGTAGACGACACCTGCGGCCCCGAACAGCGCCGTCAGCACCGCGGTCGAGAGCGAGGCGGAGAAGATGTTGACGACGTTGTTGCCCAGCAGCACGGCGCTTACCGCCTCGTCCTTGCGGTCGAGCAGGGCGTTGACGATCACCGCCCGGGGATGCCCCTGCTGCGCCAGCCGGTGCATGCGGGGGCGCGACGCGCCGGTGATCGCGGTTTCGGCGGCCGACAGGTACGCGGCCAGCAGAAGGCAGACGAAGACGAGCGGAACCGCGATGGAAAGCGGGATGTCGAAATGCAGTTCGGCGTCCATGCCGCTCCTAGGCCGCGATGGCGTCGTCGAGCAGGCCGCGCAGGCCCGCCTCGTCGACGTCGCGGGTGACGAAGGATTTGCCGATGCCGCGCGCCAGCACGAAGGTGAGCTTGCCGCCCTCGGCCTTCTTGTCGCCGCGCATGTGCTCGATCAGCTTCGCGGCGTCCCAGGTGCGGCTGTTGTCGCCGCCGATCGTGCGCAGGCGCACCGGCAGGCCGACGCTGCCGAGATGGCGACGCACGCGCTCGGCATCGGCCTGCGGGCAGAGTCCGAGCCGCGCCGACAGGTCGAACGCCATCGCCATGCCCGCACCGACAGCCTCGCCGTGCAGCAGCGCCCCGCCGAAGCCGGTCTCGGCCTCCAGCGCATGGCCGAACGTGTGGCCGAGATTGAGGAGCGCGCGCAGGTCGGTGGTCTCGCGCTCGTCGGCGGCCACGATGCGCGCCTTGGAGAGGCAACTCTGCTCGATCGCGTAGGTGCGCGCCGCCGCGTCGCCCGCCAGCACCTTGTCGCCGTTGGCCTCGCACCAGGTGAAGAACTCCGGATCGTCGATCAGCCCGTATTTTGCGACCTCGGCATAGCCCGCCAGCAGTTCGCGGCGCGGCAGCGTGTCGAGCACCGTCGTGTCTGCGAGCACCAGGCGCGGCTGGTAGAAGGCGCCGACCAGGTTCTTGCCATGACGGGTGTTGATGCCGGTCTTGCCGCCGACCGAGGAATCGACCTGAGCCAGGAGGGTCGTCGGCACCTGGATGAAGTCGACGCCGCGCAGCAGCACGGCCGCCGCGAAGCCGGTGAGGTCGCCGACCACGCCGCCGCCCAGCGCCACCAGCGTCGTCTTGCGGTCGGGACGACGATCGAGCAGTTCGTTTAACAACCGGCCAAAGCTCGCGAAGTCCTTGCTGCTCTCGCCGGCCGGGACCGTCACCGTCTCGGTCTTCACGCCCGCCCTCTCGAACGAGGCGGCGAGGCGGGCGCCATAGATCGGCTCGACCGTATCGTCGCTCACGATCGTGACGCGCGGGGCAGCCAGCAGCGGACGCGACAGCTCGCCCGCGCGGTCGATCAGGCCGGGACCGATGGCGATGTCATAGGCGCGGCCGGCCAGGTCGACGCGGATGGTACGGGGCGAACTCATGACGTCTGTCCTGCTGTCTGGGCCTGCAGATGCGCGCGGATGGCGTCGATCACCTGCTCGGTCGTGCGCTCCGCCGGCTGGGCGGTGGAATCGACCACGATGTCCGCCTCTGCGTAGATCGGGTAGCGCTGCTGCATGAGCCGCGCGAGAATTTCCTTTGGATCGCCCTGGCGTAGCAGCGGCCGGTGTGTGCGCTTCTTCACCCGGTCGAACAGAACCTCGAGTTCGGCGCGCAGCCAGACCGTGAGTGCCCGAGTCTTCATCAGGCTCCGGGTCTCCGGGTCCATGTAGGCGCCGCCGCCGGTCGACAGGACGCGCGGTGACTCCTCCAGCAGCCGCGAGATCACGCGCCGTTCGCCGGCGCGGAACTCCTGCTCACCAAAGCGTTCGAAGAATTCGGCGATGGTGCAGCCCGCCGCGCGCTCGATCTCGTCGTCTGCGTCGACGAACGGGAGGCCGAGTCTTGCCGCCAGCCGTTTGCCGATGGCGCTCTTGCCCGCGCCCATCAGACCCACGAGGGCTACGGTGCGCGGCAAGGACAGGGGAGAAGAGACGTCCATGTCGAGCTGCCCCAGTCATGTCGCCCATTATGCCCCCGGTTTCAAGCGATTGGCTGCGGCACTCCGGTCGGCGACGTATAGGCAATTGCCGCTCCGGGGGAGGGCAGGTAGGTTGCCCGTGCCGTGCCCCTGTTCCGTTCCAGAAACCGCTTCAACGTGCCCAACCTCCGCCTTGGGCCCATCATTGCCGCCGCCGTGGTGGCCCTGCTGGTCGCCGGCCTGGTGGCGCTCGCGGTGGTGGAGCCGCGCCCGCCGCTCAAGCACTTCGAAGTCCCGGTTCCGAATGAACGTCTTGCGCGGTAGCTGCGGCTTTCTGGCCGCCGTAGCGCGACAGGCTCTTGGGCATCCGGCGCAATCGGCGAGGCCTGCACCGGGAGGCCGTTCGCGGTGGAAATCGCGATCGCTCACGGCCTGTGAAGCGTAAGCCCGCCTTCGGCCATGCGCGTGAGGTGCTGGCCTTTCTCGAGATGCTGCAGGCCGAACGCGGCGCCTCGAAGAACACGCTGATCGCCTACGGCGCGGATCTGGCGGACCTCCAGTCGTTCCTCACGCGTCGCAAGCAGGGCCCGCTGACGGCCGACGCGACTGCGTTGCGCGCCTATCTGAAGTCGCTCGACTATGTCGGCATGACGCCGCGCACGGTGGCGCGACGCCTCTCGGTGATGCGCCAGCTCTTCCGCTTCCTGCTGGCCGAGCGGCTCCGCGAGGACGATCCGGCAAGCACGCTCGACTCGCCGCGGCTCGGGAGACCGCTGCCCAAGGTCCTGTCGCGCGAGGAGGTCGATCGCCTGATCGATGCCGCGCGCAGCAAGGATGCGGTCGATGGCGGCCGCATGGCGACCCTGCTCGAAGTTCTCTACGCGGCGGGTTTGCGCGTATCGGAGCTGGTGAGCCTGCCTCTGTCAGCCTGCGAACGCGATCCTTCGATGCTGCTGGTACGGGGCAAGGGCGACAAGGAGCGGCTGGTGCCGTTGTCGGATCCGGCGCGCCTGGCAATCATTGCCTGGCTGCACATGCGGCGCGGCCAGCTTGCCGAGGGCGAGACCTCGCGTTTCCTGTTTCCGTCGCGCGGCCGCACCGGCCATCTCACCCGCCAGCGGTTCGCGCAGCTTCTGAAGGAAGCGGCTGTGGGCGCGGGGATCGATCCGGCGCGCGTGTCACCCCATGTGCTACGCCATGCCTTCGCCAGCCATCTGCTGGCCGGCGGCGCCGACCTGCGCTCGGTCCAATTGATGCTGGGCCATGCAGATATCGCCACGACCCAGATCTATACCCACGTGCTCGACGACAAGCTGCGCTCGCTGGTGCAGGAGCACCATCCGCTGGCCCGGCGAAAGCGCCGGCCCGCCGGTTGACAGGATTCGGCGACCGGGCGACACCTGACCTTCAATGACGACATATCTCGACTTCGAGAAGCCGATCGCGGAGCTGGAAGGCAAGATCGCCGAGCTTCGGCATCTGCCCAATTCCGGCGACGTCGACATCGCCGAGGAAGTCATGCGCCTGCAGGACAAGGCGCATAAGCAGATCCGCGCGACCTATGCCAAGCTCACGCCGTGGCAGCGCGTCCAGGTGGCGCGCCACGCCGAGCGGCCGCACGCGCAGGCCTATATCGACCGACTGATCACCGACTATACGCCGCTGGCCGGCGACCGCGCCTTCGGCGAGGACGCCGCCATCGTGGGTGGCATGGGCCGGTTGCAGGGCCGCAGCATCGTGGTGCTGGGCCAGCAGAAAGGCGACGATACCGAGTCGCGCATCAAGCACAATTTCGGCATGGCGCGGCCCGAGGGCTATCGCAAGGCGCAGCGCCTGATGCGGCTCGCCGACCGGTTCAAGCTGCCGGTGCTGACGCTGGTGGACACGCCCGGTGCCTATCCCGGCATCGAGGCCGAGGCGCGCGGCCAGGCGGAAGCCATCGCCAGCTCGATCGAGACCTGCCTCGGGCTCGGCGTGCCGCTGGTCAGCGTGGTGATCGGCGAGGGCGGTTCGGGCGGCGCGCTTGCGATCGCTTCGTCGGACCGCGTCTACATGCTGGAGAACTCGGTCTATTCGGTGATCACGCCGGAAGGCTGCGCCTCGATCCTGTGGCGCAACAATGCCAACGCGCAGGACGCGGCCGAGGCGATGAAGGTGACGGCGGCCGACCTGAAGAGGCTCGACGTGATCGACGACGTGATCCCCGAGCCGATGGGCGGCGCCCATCGCGCGCCCGAAGAGACGATCGACCTGGTGGGTCGTGTGGTCGGCGAAGCCATCACCGAACTCGCGAAACTCGACGGCGACACGCTGCGCCAGCGGCGCCAGGACAAGTTCCTGGCGATGGGCAAGAAGGGCCTCTGACTTCCTTGTCGCTGCGACTGAGCGTTCTCGATCAATCGCCGATCCGCAAAGGCGGCACGCCGGCGGAGGCCGTGCGCGACACGCTGGAACTGGCGCAGCTCTGCGACCGGCTGGGCTACCACCGTTACTGGCTGGCCGAGCATCACAGCAGCGAGGCGCTGGCCGGCTCGACGCCCGAAGTGCTGATCGCGCGCGTCGCCGGTCTCACCGTGCGCATGCGCATCGGGTCGGGTGGCGTGATGCTGCCGCACTACAGCGCCTTCAAGGTGGCCGAGAATTTCCGCATGCTGGAGACGCTGTTTCCCGGCCGCATCGATGTCGGCATCGGCCGCGCGCCGGGCAGCGACCAGCACACGATGCGCATCCTGGCCGACGGCAAACCCAACTGGAGCAACGCCGACAAGTATCCCTACCAGGTGCGCGATCTGGTTGCCTGGCTGCACGACGCGCTGCCGCTCAATCACGAAGGCACCGGCATCGTGGCCCAGCCGAGCGGCGAGACGGCGCCCGACGTGTGGCTGCTGGGATCGAGCGACGACAGCGCCGCACTGGCCGCGCATTTCGGCCTGCCGTTCTGCTTCGCGCACTTCATCAATCCCGACGGCGGCGACGGCGTGACGCGCGCCTATCGCGCCCACTTCAAGCCCTCGTCGCTGCATGCGCAGCCGATGCCGCTAATGGCGATCTCGGTCCTCTGCGCGGAGACCGACGAGGAAGCCGATCTTCTCTCGCGCAGCCGTGAGGTCTGGGCGATGCGCCTCAGGACGCTCGGCAATCCCGGTCCCGTGCCGTCGGTCGAGGAAGCGCTCGAGGCCGCCAAGCAGCCCGGCGCCGAACGCTGGTTGCCGGCGCTCCGCCGCCGATCGGTGGTCGGCTCGCCCAAGACCGTGCGCGCCGGCCTCGAACGCCATGCCGCCGCCTACGAGGTCGACGAGATCATGGCGGTGACGATTTGCTACGACTTCGAAAAGCGGAAGCGGTCGTATGAGCTGCTGGCGGAAGAGTTCGATCTCGGTGGGTGAGGGCCGGCGCTGGCAAGAAATGTCGTCCTGAGCGAAGCGAAGGACCTGGCCGGGCGATCAGCGAACTCCTTGGCCGGCGTGAGATCCTTCGCTGCGCTCAGGATGACATGAGGGGCGCTTTACAGTCCCGCGAGCGGGAAGCCCTTGCCCTTGCCGTTCTGCGGGCGGCGCTTCTCGATCATGGCGCGCGCTTCGGCGGCGCGGCCGGCTTTCACCATCGCCGAGGTCACCAGATATTCCAGCAGGTCGCGTTGCGCGCGGCTGCCGCCCAGGCGTTCGTGCGTGGCGAGCAGCGGCTCGATCTCGGCGATCGCGCGTGCCCAGTCGCCCTGCGCATAGGCGTCGAACCCGCGTGCCATCGGCTGCAGCATGTCGGCGGTGGCACCCTTCGGCGCCTCTATGAACTTCGCGAGCGCCGCGCCGTCGCCCGCCATCGCGTAGGCCAGTACCGTATGCATGTCGACGAAGCCGAGGCCTGATCGTCCGAACCATTTGGTGTTGTAGTCCGCGATCTCGCGCCACCGTCCGGGCTGGCGCGCCTCGCCCGCCATTTCCGCGCGGGCGAGGAAGGCGACGCAATCGGTCGCGACATTGATCTGCGGACCCCAGGCGACGGCGGGGCTGAGCGCCTCGTCGTAGATGCGCCAGGCGTCTTCCATGCGGCCGGTCTCCATCGACCACAGAGCGAGGTGCCAGTTGTTGTGGACGTGCATCAGACCGTCGCGGGAATAGTCCTTCATCCATTCGCGCAGGAAGGCGAGGCCGGTCTCGCGCTCACCCAGCTCGTAGAAGAGGTGACCGCGGATGTGCGCGGCATGTGCGCTCTTGGGAAATGCCTCCAGCGCGGCGTCAATGTTGCGCTGGCCCTCGTCGAGTTTTTGCAATTCGATCTGCGCGAAGGCGAGCTGGGTGCGGTACCACCAGTCGTCGCCATAGTGCTTCTCGAACGGCTCGAGCAGGGCGAGCTGGTCGACCTCGCGGCCGGTCTTGCCGGAGAAGCCGATCAGGCCGAACACGCTGGTCGCGGGCGCGAGCGCCATCGCGTCGCGCGGCCATTCCTTCATGTGCACATGGATTGCGTCGAGCGCGGCGGCGCCCTGGCCGGTCAGGATCTTCTCGAAGATCGCGATCTGGCTCTGCTCGCGCGGGCTGGCGCCGGCGGCCAGCTCCTTCGCGCGCGCCAGCGGGGCCTTGGCTTCGTGGCCGCGGCCCAGCAATTGCTTGGCGCGGGCCAGCGAGATGTGGCCCAGCGCGAAGTTCTCGTCGGCTTCGACGGACTTCTGGAAGGCAGCGTCCATGCCGGGCGTGGCGGCCATCAGGCTCTCGACGCCGGCGAGGTAGGCGTCGCGCGCCGCGACCGACTGCGTGGCGAGTTCGTTGCCGTAGCGATCCTGCAAACCCATCACTTCTCCTTGCCCGCCGTCGGATCCCACATGGGCGAGGCCATTGTTTCACTGAAATTCTTGAACATCAGGTTGAACGAGATGCTGATGCGGTCGCTCTCGCCATCATTGGCCGGCACCGTGTGCTTCAGCCAGGAGGGGAAGATCACCATCCGGCCGTCCTTGCTCGGCGCATTGGCGCCGTTGGCGGTGAGGCGCGTGTACTGGCGCGGCTTGGGCATGATCATCGAGGCCTGGCCGCGGGGATCCTGAAACAGGATCTGCGAACCGCCGGCCGGGATCGAGACGTAATAGACGCCGCTCAGGTAGTTGTTCGGATGATGGTGCATCGGATGGTAAGCGCCGGGCGGATTGACGTTCGCCCAGCAGCCGGTGATCGCCATCGGATACTGGTCGACCTGCAGGAAGCGGGCGACGCCGCGGGCCGCCGTCTCGACCAGCTTCACGAATTCCGCGAAGGCCGGCCGCGTGTGCAGGTCCTGCGGCGTCTGCCAGTTGCTGCCCGCCGGGACCTTGGATCGCGGCGCGATCAACCGCTCGATCTCAGCCTTGAGTTTCGCATTGAGGCTGGCCGCGGCGGCCGGCTGGAGGTCCACGATCCACAAGGGGGTCGGGAAAATCTCCTGCACTTCCTGCTTCTCGATCATGGCTGCCAGTATATCCCGCGATTGCCCGATTGTCCGTTAGGTGATCCAATCGGCCGCATAATCAAAGGCTAGGGAGAAAACAACCGATGCCCGTGTCGATCCATGCCGTGACGCCCGACTTCGTGGCCGAAATCGGCGACGTCGCCCTGAACAAGGTCTCGCGCGAGGATCTCGCCGCGATCCGCGAAGCTTTCACGAAGTATGCCGTACTGGTCTTCCCCGACCAGGAGTTCGACGACGAGAGCCAGCTCGACTTCGCCCGGCATTTCGGGCCGCTCGAGACGACCGTTTTCAAGGCGCGCAAGGATCACAAGCTGCGGCTGCACGAGAACATGGCCGATGTCGGCAATCTCGACGCCGAGAACCGCATCCTCGAGACCGACAACCGGCAGCGGCTCTACAATCTCGGAAATCGGCTGTGGCATACCGACTCCTCGTTCAAGCGCCTGCCGGCTTATTGCTCGATGCTGCACGCCCGCTCGATTCCGCCGATCGGCGGCCACACCGAGTTCGCCGACATGCGCGCGGCTTACGACGCGCTGCCCGACTCGACGAAGCAGCGTATCGCGGGGCTGGTCGCCGAGCACTCGATCATGACCTCGCGCGGCAAGCTCGGCTTCAAGGATTTCGACGAAAGCGAACGCGAGGCTTTCGCACCCGTGCCGCAGGTGCTGGTGCGGCGCTTGCAGGATTCCGGCCGCATGAGCCTCTACATCGCCAGCCACGCCGGCGCGATCCGCGGCATGGCCGACGATAAGGCGCGCCAGCTCATCGACGAGCTGACGGCGCACGCGACGCAGCGCCAGTTCGTCCACGCCCATCGCTGGCGTGAAAAGGACCTCGTGATCTGGGACAATCGCTGCACCATGCATCGCGGCATGGAGTTCGACGACCAGCGCTACAAGCGCGACATGCGTCGCGCCACCGTCTCCGACGTGGCCCCGACCTGCGAGCAGATGGGCCTGGCCATCGCTGCGGAGTAGTGCGTCACCCCCTTACCTAACCTCTCCCCCTATCGGGGGGCGAGGAGCATGAACCTCAAACTCCTCTCCACCGCCAAGAGGAGAGGCTGGGTGAGGGGGCTGCGCACAGCCGATCAGCCAAGTAACCGCCGCATGATCGTCCGCCGCCAGGGCGGATGGCCGTGCCGGTTAGCCCCCATCTCCTGCATGCGGAAGATGTGCGGCCAGTCTCCGCGCGGCATCTCTTCGAAGCCGCGGCGTGTGTAGTAGGGCGCATTCCAGGGGACGTCGCGATAGGTCGACAGGTAAAGCGTGCGGTGTCCGAGGCGACGGGCGGCGGCGGCGACCTGTTCGATCAGCGCGCTGCCATGTCCCCGGCCTTGCCAGCGTCGAAGCACCGAGAACTGGTCGAGCCAGGCCGTGCCGCCGGGAAACTTCATCAGGGCGAAGCCAACGGGCTGGTCGAGGGCTGAGACCGCGAGCCACAGCCGGCCCTCGCGCCGGCCAGCCTCGAGAGAGGCGAGGCTGGCGGGCGGCATGTCGATGACGCGGTCGAGGCCCACGTGCCGATAGCGTAGGTCGGCCTCGTTTTCGATCTGCGGCAGCAGCTTGATTTCATGCGGGTGCGGACGGCGAATCATGGCAGGGGATTGGGTACGCTGGCTGAAAGCCCGGAGGAAGCACCCATGACCATCGACATCGAACCGCTCAAGAAGGAACTCGGCCGCAAGATCGAGGACGAGGACGTCGTCACGCAGGCGCCGCTGAAGGCGATGATCGCGACCTTCGATCGCGACGACAAGGTGCCGGCGGAAGGCGAGGCGATCGCGCCGGGCTGGCATCTCTGCTTCCTGCATTCCTATGCCCGCCGCAACGTCCTGGCCGAGGACGGGCTGCCGACCGAAGGCGGCGTGCTGCCGAAGATTCCGCTGCCGCGCCGCATGTATGCCGGCTCGACCTTCACCTTCGAGGGCGACATCCGGGTGGGCGACAGGCTGCGCCGCGAGACCGAATTCTCCGACGTGCAGGTGAGAGGCGGCGGCACCGGCAGCCTGATCGTCACCAGCCAGACGCGCCGGATCTACACGCCGCGCGGCCTCGCCGTGACCGAGGTGGCGAACACCGTGTTCCGCGAAGAGGTGAAGGCCGGCGAGAAGAGTGGCGTGCCGGTGCGCGAGGCGGCGCCCGCGGACGTACCGTGGCGGCGCACCATCAAGGCCGATCCGGTGATGCTGTTCCGCTACTCCGCCATCACCTTCAACCCCCATCGCATCCACTACGACCGGACCTACTGCATCGAGACCGAGGGCTATCCCGGCCTGGTGGTGCACGGTCCCTTCGCGCAGCAATGCCTGTTCGACCTGTTGCGCGATTCAAATCCGGGACGGCCGATCAAGTCCTTCGCCATCCGCGCCCGCGCGCCGCTGTTCGACACCGCGCCCTTCGACGCAATCGGCCGGCCGACGGCGGACGGCAAGGGCGCTGAACTCTGGACGGTGACGCCCAAGGGCACGATCGCGGCGCAGGCCACGGCGACCTTCGCCTAAGCGGGCATGCAAGCACCGCCCCTGCCGCGATTCCTGATCCCGCGGCTGCCGTTCTTCTACGGCTGGGTGGTGCTGGGCTGCATCTGCCTCGCGGGCTTCGCTCGGCAAGGACCGGCCGTCGCCGTACTGTCGATCTTCGTCGTGCCGATGACCGAGGCGTTCGGCTGGTCGCGCACCGAGATGTCGGGCGCGGTGTCGCTGGGCGGCGTGCTGGCCGCGATCATCTCGCCGGTGATCGGCCCGTTCGTCGACCGCCGCGGCGCGCGCCTCGTGCTCTGCCTCGCGGTTGCCGGCACGGGCATCGCCTGCATGGCGCTGTCGCTTATCCAGTCGCTGCTGCTTTTTTATCTGCTGTTCTGCTTCGCCCGCATGATCTGGGCGGGGCCGTTCGACCTCGGGCTCTACAGCGCACTCAACAACTGGTTCGTGGCGCGCCGGGGCATCGCGGCGTCGTTCGCCACGCTGGCGCAGATGTCCGGGCTGGTCGGATTGCCGCTGATTGCGCAGTTCGCCATTAGCGGCGCGGACTGGCGCGCTGGCTGGATCGCGGTCGGCGCCACGGTGCTCCTGGTCGGCTTCGTGCCCTGCTGGCTGCTGCTGGTGCGGCGGCCGGAGGATGTCGGCCTGCAGCCCGACCGGCTGGCCGACGGCAAGGCGCCGCCGTTGGTCGAGCCGCGCTGGAGCCGGGCGCAGGCGATGCGCACGCCGGCCTTCTGGCTGCTCTCTCTCTACACCGTCCTGCTGTTTCCCGTGCAGGCGGGTGTCAGCCTGCACAATGCACCGCACCTGATCGAGCGCGGCCTGTCGCCCGTCGCGGCGGCCTCGGTGATCGCCTTCGTGGCGATGATCTCGGGCGTGGCGAGCTTCGGTATCGGTTTCCTGCCGCGCGGTTGGCCGGTGCGTTACCTGATGGCGGTCTGTGCGGTGTGCATGGCGTTTGGCAGCTATGGGCTGATCTTCATCTCGGGAGTGGAAACCGCGATGACGGCAGCCGGCTTGTTCGGCATCGGCATGGGGGGCGTCATGCTGCTGCTGCCGGTGGCCTGGGCCGACTATTTCGGGCGCGAGAGCTATGGTGCGATCCGTGGCGTGGCGCTCTCGTTGCAGGTCACGGCGCAGGCGGTGGGGCCGCTCGCGTCGGGTATGCTGCGCGACTGGAGCGGCACCTACACCGATTCGCTGCTGCTCTTCGGCACGCTCGCCTCGCTGGCGGTGATCGCCGCGCTCGTCGCCCGGCGGCCGCGTTCCCTCGCGCTCTAGTCGTTCGCCGCGCCGTAGCGCAGGGGGCGGAAGAAGGCGCGGATGTCCTCGACCAGCAGGTCCGGTTCCTCGAGCGCTGCGAAGTGACCGCCGCTCGGCATCACCGTGTGGCGACGCAGGTTGAAGGCGCGCTCGATCCATTCCCGGGGCGGCGCCGGTGCGATGTCGGCGGGGAAAGCGGCGAAGCCGGTCGGCGTTTCGACCTTCGCGCCTTCGGGCAATGCACGCGGCTTCTGTTCGGCGGCGCCGCGATAGAGCCAGGTCGAGGTGCCCGCGGTACCGGTCAGCCAATAGACCATGATGTTGTCGAGCAGCGTATCCATCGAGAAGCGCTTCAGCGGATCGCTGCCGCAGTCGCTCCACGCCTGGAACTTCTCGACGATCCAGGCCGCGAGTCCGACCGGCGAGTCGCTGAGCGCCACGCCCAGGGTCTGCGGCCGCGTGGCGTGGATGCGCTGGTAGGCGGTCTTGTCGTCGAGCGCGGTGCCCATCTTCGCCAGCCAGGCCTGCTCGTCGGCGCTGAGCGTCGCGGTCTTGAGATCGAGGCCGGGCCGCAGTCCCATCATGTTGAGATGGACGCCGAGCACGCCCGAGTCGTCCTTCTGCGGATGATCGAAGGCCAGCCACGACGAGACGACCGCGCCCCAGTCGCCACCCTGGATGCCATAGGGCCGGTCGTAGTTGAGCTTCTCGGTGACGAGCTTGTGCCAGAGGCCGGCGACGGCGCGTGGCCCGATCGGGCCCGTCGTCCCGTCGGCGCGGACCGGCGGACCAGAGAAACCATAGCCCGGCAACGACGGCACGATCACGTCGAAGGCGTCGAGCGGATCGCCGCCATGCTCCTCGGGATGGGCGAGCACGTCGACGAGGTGCAGGAACTCGACGATCGATCCCGGCCAGCCGTGCGTCACGACCAGTGGAAGAGGCCGCGGCGCATCCTCGACCACCGTGCCGGGCTCGCGGATGAAGTGGAGCCGCTGCGGGCCGATATCGACCAGGTAGTTGGGCCACCGGTTGATTGCTTCCTGGCAGCGCTGCCAGTCGTAGCCGTGGCGCCAGTAGTCGACCAGTTCTGCGAGGAAGGCGGGATCGGTACCCGAGGCCCAACTCCCGCCGTCTGCGATGGCGGTGGGAGGACGCCAGCGGCGCAGACGTTCGTCGAGATCGATCAGCGCCCGCTCAGGAATGTCGACCTTGAAGGGCTCGGGAGTCTCATAGCGCGTGTCGGCCATGCCGACAGGCGTAGCGCGGAACTCACCCCTCCAGCAAATCGCTCTTCAGCCGGTCGCGCGCCGCGGCATCGAGGCCCAGCGCTTTTTCGGCGAAGGCTTCCGGCGTGCCGAAGTCGCCGCGCACGACGTCGAAGGCGGCTTCGAGATAGGGCGTGCGTGCCTCGATGATGGCGGCGCGGGTGTCGATGTCGAGTTCGGGGTAGCGGCCGATATGGCCGGTCCACAGGTCGTTGGTGCGAAGATAATCTTCCATCACCGTTTCCCAGGGCACGCCCAGCAGGGTGAGGAGGAGGGCGGAGGCGAAGCCGGTGCGGTCCTTGCCGGCGGTGCAGTGGAACACCAGCGGCCGGTGCTCGCCGTCGCTCAAGGTGGCGAACAGGGTGCGGAACCCCGGTGCGCAGCGGCGCGGATAGTCGCGGTAATGGTCGGTGAGGAACTGCATCATGATGTGCGGATTGGCCGACCCGTCGGCCACCGCGCCGCGGATCTTGTCGCCGACGCCGGGCTCGATATGGGCGCCGACGATGCGGCAGGCCAGGCCGTCGACCAGATGCGGCGTCTCGGCCGCTTCGTTGACGCCGCGCAGATCGACGATGGTGCGCACGCCGAGCTTGCCCAGCGCGCCGCGATCCTCGTCGGTCAGGCCGCCGAGATGGGCGGAACGGAAGACGGCGTTGCGGCGGACTGTGCGGCCGTCGGCGGTCGTGTAGCCGCCGAGGTCGCGGAAGTTGGAGCCGCCCTTGAGGTGCAGGACGTGGGGGAGAATTGTGTCGGGCATGGGCATGGTTCTAGCACGCCCTGGCCCTCCCGATCATGTCGATTGCGGGTCAGAATTTTTGCGCCAGCGTCACGAAGAAGGCCCGGCGCATTCCGTATTGCGGTGCGCCGACGCCGACGCCCTCGCCGGTGCGCAGTTCGTAGACGCCATCGGTCACGTTGATCGCGTCGAGCCGGATCTGTGTGCCCTTGCTGCCGGCGAGCGGCACCTTCTGGGTCACTGAGAGATTGAGCGTGGCATAGGCCGGGAGGGACGTATCGTTGGGCGTGATAACGCTGGTGCGCAGGCCGCTGCCGAACAGCATGTCAGCCGAGACGCGGGTGGCCCAGTCGCTGCCGGAGTTGAAGACATAGGCGGCGCCGGCGGAACCGGTCCAACCCTGGTCGTGGTCGGCGGTGATCCAGTAGTTGCCGATATAGGCGAGATCGCCCGGAGAGAAATTGTACTGAGCCGACGTGATGTTGGTGGCGTTGACCTTGGACCAGGCGAGGTTGCCGTAGAGGGACCATGGGCCCTTGTCGTAGTTGGCGTAGAGCTCGAAGCCCTTCACCTGCGCGTTGGCGTAGTTGAAGGAGGCAAGCTGGACGGGGGCGCCGAACTGGCCCTTGTCGAGATAGTTCTCGGCGATCTTGTAGTAGCCGCTGAAGCCGACGGTCAGGCCCTCAACCGGCTTCACCGTCAGGCCGACATCGAAGTAATCGGACCGTTCGGCCTTGACCGGATCGTTCTGGAAGTTCTCCGGCTCGGCGGTGGTGCCGGCGCGGACCGCGAGCGAGCCGAAGCCCACCTGGTTGAGCGGCGCCGGCACGAAGTAGCGCGAGTAGCCGGCCCGCAAACTGATCTCCGGCGTCGGCTCCCAGACGACGTTGATGCGCGGGCTGACCTGGTTTTCGGAGATCTGGCCGGAGATCGCGTCGAAGCGGGCGCCGAAGTTGATCGTGACGTTCGGGATCACCTTCCATTCGTCCTGCAGGTAGACGCTGTAGGTCCAGCCGACGATGTCGGAACCGTCGGTGAAGCCCACCGGGTCGGTGCCGGGAATCATCGCCGTTGGATCGGCGGGATCGGGAACCAGGCCCAGCGCGTTGTTCTGGCTGAAGCTGGTGACGCGCTCGCGCTGGACGAGGAAGCCGCCGCGCAGCGTGTGGTTGGAAGCGACTTTCCAGCTGGCGTCGCCCTGTGCGCCGACCGCGAGGCTGGAGCGCTGCGACCAGGGCGCGATGCCGTTGTAGAGCAGGTCACCCAGCGCGTCGGGCTGGTAGGAGAGCTTGGAGTAGCGGGCGAAGCCGGAGAGCTGCAGGTTGAAATCCTGGTAGCTCTTCTGCAGCGAGGCGATGCCGAAGTAGGTGTCTTCCCACTGGCGCTGGTCGAGCAGCGCGCTGTTCCAGTCGGTGATGCCGTTCAGCGGGAAGCTGGGCGCCTGTCCGGGCACGTTGGGGATCTGGTAGCGCGCGCTGGCGCCGCCGCCGATGAAGCTGAGGCGCGTATTGTCGTCGACCAGGGCGGTGAGCTTGGTGAGCGCATACCATTGCGCGGTGTCGTCGTGCAGCGGCGCGGTGGACGAGGTCGGGTTCTCGATGCCGATGCCGTTGCTGACGTACTGGCCGACGGCGAAATAATCGAACTTGTCGGAACGGCCGCCGTACTGGAGGGCGGGCTGCAGCCAGTTGTAGGAGCCCGTCATCATCGAGGCCTCGCCGCCGGGATTGGTCGTGCCGGATTTCACGGCGATGTCGACGACGCCGGCGGTGCGAAGGCCGTACTGGGCGGGCAGCGCGCCGGTGATGAGCGAAAGCTGGTCGGCAAAGCGGGGCGAGAGGATGCTGCTGAACAGCGCCAGGCCCTCGGGCAACTGCACGCCGTCCAGCCGGTACTGCAGGCTACCGTGGTCGCCACGGACATGGATCTGGCCGAAGCCGTCCTGAACGACGCCCGGTGCGCGCAGCAGTACCTGGTTCAACGGCGCGTTCTCGCCCTGGGGCGTGTTGCTGATGGCGGTCTTGCTGAAATCGTAGCGCGTGGCGCCGAGGCTGGGCTGGATCTCGCTGCGCTCGCGGTCGAGCCGCTTGCCGACCACCTCGATGGCAAGCGCGCCCGATGCGGCGTCCGGCAGGGTGGCAGGCTGGGCCTCGGTCGGGTTGGGCGGCGCCGAAGGCTGCGGAGACTGGGCGAAAGCCGGTTGGGCTGCGGAAAGACCTGCTGCCAGAGCGAGTGCCGATACGCCGATCCGCTGCATCCGAAATCTCCCTACGCGCCGTCAGATAATGTTATACTGTTAAGTGTTATAGTATAACATTATAAGACGTCAATCGATAGGGCTCATGCGGGCGCCGGTGTATTCAGGGGGCATGAGTCCCGAAGTCCGGAGCGGCGGGCCAATCGCGTCGCCAAAGTCCATCGTCATTGCCTGCTGCGCCCTGATCGTGGCGATCGTGCTGGCCTATACGCTGATCAATGCCATCGTCCGGCCGGTCATCTGGTCCGACAGCGGCTGGGGGCTGCTGGGGTGGGACCTCCGCCACGGCCTGCCCTGGAACCACTGGGCCTCTCCCGATCCGCAGGACATCACGAAGGACATCTCGACCTTCATGTCGATCTGGTCGCCGGGACAGCATGTCGTACCGGGTGTCCTGGAGGAACTGGGCCTGAGCCTGGGCCACGCGGTGATCGCGACGGTCGCCGTCTTTTCGGTAATCGGCCTGCTGGGCTGGTGGACGCTCTATCGCGCCTTCGGCTTTCCGCCGCATGTCATCGCGATCTCGCTGGCGCTGATCGTCTGCAGCCGCGGCTTCGCCTTTCCGTTCGTGATCTTCATCGGCGGCGAGATCCTGCTGTTCGGCATCGCGCCGTGGTTCCTGCTGCTCGTGTGGCGGCTGCGGGACCTGCGCTGGTTCGCCGTGCCGCCGCTGGTGCTCGGCACGGCGGTCATGTTCTTCGCCAAGCTGTCCGCCGTCGTCCTGGCCTGTGCCGCCATCTCGGCAGCGGTGCTCTCGGGACCGCACCCGTGGCGGGACAAGGCCGACACGGTGCGTCGCGGGCTGGTGGCCGGCATCGCCATCGCGATCGTGGGCGTCGTCCTCTATTACGCCTGGTACTCCCGCGGCTGGACGGCGGCTTCGACGGTGGCGTCGATCCAGTGGTCGGTGTTCGTCACCCACGCGATCTTCATCCTGAGCTGCGTCTGGGGCGCCGCGCTCTCGTTCGGCGAGATGTGGAACTTCATCCTGCTCCATCCCAGCCGTGCGATCTTCGGTTCGCAACTGGCGGTGGGCTACATCCTCGCGCTGCCGGCCGCGGTCACGCTTGTCGTCATGTGGCGGCAACTGCGCCGGAGCCATGCCGATTACCTGGTCTTCGTGGGCCTGACGACGCTGGCCTACGCCGCCGTCTTCCTGCTCCTGTGGGCGCGGGGCGCCACGATCGGCCAGGAGGAGCGTTATTTCCGTCCGGTCTCGCTGCTGCTGCTGGTCGGCGCGGTGCAGGCGTTCCTGATCGTGCCGAGCCGGCTGCTGCGGGCGGCGGGCGTCATGATGGCGCTGGTCGGCGTGCTGTATGGGCTGGCGGCCCACGCCAAGCATGTCGTCGTCAATCTCGGTCATCCGCTGGGCGTGCGCGACTTCCGGCACTCCACGGCCAACGACGCGGTCGTGAAATTCCTCCGTACGATCGACGTGCCGGCGCCCGACCGCGGCTCCACCCTGATCTTCGTGCCGTCGCCCGAAATCGGCCTCGAGGTGCGCAACGTCCGGGTCATGGCCAACCATGCCGACTTCTGGTCGATCGAGGACATGCGGAACCTCAAGTTCCGCGGCCGCGTGCCGCGCCTCTACATCATCGTGCAGCAGAGGCTCGTGGGCGAGGGCAAGGCAAAGGCGATGATGGAACAGTTCGTCGACTACAAGCCTTCCGAATGGAAGGAGAAGCCGCTCGACGGGTTCGTCTGCTTCTACGTCGTAGAGTGAGCCCGGTGGACGGCTTTACTTGGGCGCACAGGGCCAGGTCTGTTCGAGGGCTTCGCTTGCCAGCTCGATGAAGTTCTCGTGCAGGCGTGCGGGAATGGTGTTGATGTAGCTCACGACACCGCGCACCAGCAGACGGCGCGTAGCGATGCCGGGCAGGCAGATATTCGGTTTCATCACCTGCAGCGTGTCGATGATGCCCGCGCAGACGCCGGCCAGAAGCAGTCGCGAGGTCGGGATGGGGTCGAGCAGGAAGGCCTCGCAGCCCAGCATGATGTAGTTGGCCGAACTCGTGTCCTGCTGCGCCCGCGCGCCGGGAGCGGCCCAGGGCGAGGCCATCGACAGGCCCACGAGAATTGCCAGAACGCGCGACAGCTTCATCCGTCCATCTCTTCGATCCGCCCCCGCGGGCGCGCCCCATGATAACGCGTCGCGCTACCGTGCGAACAGGCTTTGGTCAGCATCGAAGGGGCTGTGATAGGCTGCCGGCCTGTACGAGGGGCTTCGGAGTTGTGGAATGCCGCTGCGCTGGGAAATCCTGCATGAGCAAAAACTCATCCATATCGTCGCAGAAGGGGAGGTGACCCTGAAGGAGATGGAGGAGCATTTCGATGCCCTCGTCGTCGCCAACGCGCTGGCCTATTCGAAGCTGTTCGATGCGACGGCGCTGAAGCCGGTCTATGACGACAACGATGTGATGGCGATGGGCGCGCGGCTCAGCGCCTATACGTCCCATTTCCCGAGCGGACCCCTGGCCGTCGTGGGCATCAGCGACGCCGTGCAGCTGGCCTTCCGGCGCTTCGTCAACCTCTCGCCGTCCAAGCGGCCGGCCCGGCTCTTCAAGACGGAGGCCAAGGCCCGCGCCTGGCTGAAGGAACAGGCGCTCAGCGCTTCGGATTGATGACCTGCTGACCGTCGTACCGGAAGAGAGCCGGGCACATCGGTGGCGGGAGGGCGAAGGATCGGGAAAGGCCCGCTCCCCTGATGATGAGGACGAAGTCGAACTTGTTGGGATCGCCCCCCAACAGGTTCACGTGGCATTCGGCCTGCAGTTCACCGAAAGCATACCCGCTGACGATGAAGCTTCGGCCCACCTGCTCCGGCAACGAGATCCCCGCGGCCCGCAGGTCCGCATACACACTGTCGATCAGCCGGTCGTCCTTCGAGGCGAGGACGCCCGCGAGTTGTCCGACGAGCGGCCCCTTGACGTTCGCGCTCGCGATGTTCCGCTGGACCTGCTCGAGCAGGTAGCGCTTGGCCTCGCGGGCCGACATCGGCTGCGCCTGGGAGGGTTCGGCGACACCGGCCCCGCCGCTTGCGTGATTGCAGACATTCACGGCCTGCTGTTCGAGGCGGCCCAGCGGCGGTTCGGGCCCGCTCGGGCAGGCGCCGACGGTCAGGAACATTTCGTCGGTGTCGACGTAGAGCCAGGTGTCGGGCGGACGCACGAGCAATTGCGCGATGAAGCCCGGGTCGACGCCGAGGTCGGCGGCATAGCGGATTAGCGCCGACGCGCCGGCCCTGCCCAGTCCGAAGCCGCGGGCTATTCCCGCCGTGGCATCGCCCTTCGTCTCGCTCTGGACCGCCGTGGCATCCAGCGTGAAATTGTGGAAGCCGACTTGACCGCCGATCTCGATGGTGCGGCTGGGCAGCGGCGTGGGCGACTGTCGGCTGGCCGTACCGCCCAGGAACGCCATTGCACAGGCGGAGAGGCAGATGTCGCCCTTGCGCACGAGCGTGGCCACCTCGAACTCACGAAACAGATACCCGACCTTCAGGCCTTCGAGCAGGTCGCCCCCGCTGCTGCTGAGTTCGGCGGTTGCCAGGGGTTGATTGGCGATCCTGACGGTCTTGTTCTTGAGGCCGGCCAGCATGACCCGCAGCTTGTCCCCGTCGCCCTGCTCGAAACGGCCGCTGATGCGAAGCGTATGGGCGACAAGGGGGGCCTTCGGGGTCAGTCCGGGAATCGACCTGCTGTCGAGGGTAATGGTTAAGGCACGGGTCTCCGGCGCGAAACTCCAGCAGAGGACGCTGATCGCAAACGCCGACAACCATCTAAGCATCTCGGCCGCCGGGCGCGGCCGCCGGTTCGGAGTGCGCCACGCTTGGCCCTCGTCTCGCAGCAACGCCGGGAGGAATTCCCTAGCGTCGACAAAATACGTACCATGCAAACACTTCTGAGTTCACCAGCCTATTGTAGGTCATCGGCGCCGGGTCGATGATTGCGCTGGATCAAGGGTGCAGCCGGCGCCTTTGCTAGAGTGGGGTGGCCAAGTACGCGGCGCGCTCAGGCGACGGTAGAGGCACCCAGTTCGGTTGGCGATGATACAGCAGCAGCTTCCTCACTCCGTGACGGACCCCAAGACTGGTTCCACGCGGCGGATCTATTGGATCTCGCTCGCGGCGCTGGTCGGGTTGATGCTCCTCGCTGCCCTGCTCACGGTCGTGGAATGGCTTGAGGTGCTCCCGTCATTCGAGCGGGCGATGCAGGATCTGTTCTCGCGCGGAGCGCTGCTGGCGCTTGGCCTCGTGATCGCCCTGATCGCCTTCGGCGTCTTCTTCCAGCGTTCGTTGCGCAAGACCGTGCGACACGGGGCTCGCGAAGAAGCGGTCCTCAAGAGCAGAAGCCGGTTGCTGGTGGGCGTGTTCGCCGCCTTTGCGCTGGGCATCGCCGGTATCGGATACCTTCTCAACAGCGATCTGCGGGCCGCCTTTCGGGACGAGCGGCTGTCCCAGCAGGCCGGTATCGCCCGCCTCAAGGCGCAGCAGATCGATCAGTGGGTCGCTGAAAGAGCGATCGACCTGGGGTTTCTGGTCACGTCCATCAAGGGGTTGCCGTTCGGCCAGATCGAGGCGGGTCCGGAACTGCGCCAGTTCGTTGAACTACTCCTGTACCAGATGCTGATCGGACATCCCGAGCGGCGTGAAATCATGCTGTTTTCGGCCGATGGGCAATTGCTGGTGGAGGTGGGCGGCGCTCCCGGTCACAAGGATCATGACCGCGTCGAAGGCCTCGTGCGTGAAGCTGCACGCGAAGGCAAGCTGATGATCGGACCGCTCCGACTCGATGCCGGCTCCCCCCCGAGCCCCAGCATGGCATTCGCGCAACCGTTCAATGCCGGCGCGCCCGCGCCTGGCCAGTCCCGGGGCCAGTTCGTCGTGGTGCTCATGGTCGACCCGAGTGTCGAGCTGTTCCGGAAAATTCAGAACTGGCCAGGCGACAGCCCGACATCGGAAGTCCTGGTCGTGCGTCGAGACGGCGATGACGCCCTCTTCCTGGTTGCACCGCGCTTCTGGGAGCGCCCAATCCCGCCCTCCGGGCTCCGCCTGCCTCTGACGACGCCGAACCTCTCTGCCGCCGCCGCGATCCGGCAGGGAGACGGCGTGCGGGAGGGGCTGGACTACCGCGGCAAGAGGGTCCTTGCTGCCTCGTATGCCGCCAAGGGCCTGCCCTGGATCGTGATCGCCAAGTCGGACTACGACGAGGTGATGCGCCCGGTCGATCTCCGATCCGAGAAGATCGCCCTCGTGTTCGGGACGACCATTCTGGTGGCGGCTTTCCTGGTGTGGTCGCTGTGGAGAAGCCAGCAGGATGAGGCGCGTGAACTGGCGGTGAGCAACCTTCGCTTCGTTCATGCCGTGCAGGACATGTTCATCGTGCTCGACGGCGACAATCGTATTCTCGAGACCAACGAAGCCGCGCAGAAAGCTGTGGGGTACAGCGCCGAGGAGCTGCGGGGGATGGATGCGCGAGACCTCAGAGCGCTTGACCAGACGGACGAGGACGATCGGCAGGCTGAGGCACTGGCAAAGGCCGGGGGCCTGACGGAGGTTCGCACCGTGATCCGCCGCAAGGACGGCAGCACCTTTCCCGCGGAGGTGCGGGTCAGCGCCTTCGAACTCGACGGACGGACCTATCGTCAGGCGATGGGCGTCGACATCAGCGATCGTGTGAAACTGGAGCAGGAGGTTCTGCGACTGGCGCGCGTGAAGCGCTCGCTGCAGGCGGCAACCAGCATCCTGCTACGGGCCCGGTCCGAGGCCGAGATCTTCGATCAGATCTGCACCAGCCTCGTCGAATTCGGCGACTACCGGATGGTGGCGATCGCCTTTGCCAATGACGACCCCGGCAAGACGTTCCGCTTCCCGTCGGTTGCGGGTTCAGACGACGGCTATCTCGCCAAGGCCCACATCACCTGGAACGACGAACCCACGGGCAATGGGCCGCTGGGCATGGCGACCAAGACGGGAACCATCCAGATCAACCAGGATTTCGAGAGCAATCCGAATGCACGGCCGTGGCGCGAGGAAGCGTTGCGGCATGGATACCGCTCGAGCATCGTCCTGCCGCTGCGGCGTGAGGGCAGGGTCGCGGCGGCCCTCGTCATCTATGCGGGCGAGCCGCAGGCGTTCGACGCGGAAGAGGTCCAACTCCTCTCCGCCCTCGCCGACGACATCTCCTTTGTCCTGTCCGGGCTGGGCTCGTAGCGCGGAAGCGCTGTGTGGTCACCTTGAACTGTCCGTGATTTGCGTTGCTCCACGAGGGTTCACCATGAAGAAGTCTCTCTACGGCGGTGTTCCCAACCGCAAGTCCCGGCGGGCGAGGAAGGCATTCCTTGGCTTTCTCGCATCGGTTCGGGGAATGCTGGTGGCGATGGGAATGGTTCTCGCCACGGCGTCCCATGCGGCGCCGAGCTATACCGACCACCCCCGCCATGGCGGATCGCCGCGAGTCGTTCCCGTCTGGATCGATCCAAACTTTACGCAGTCCGAGCGTGCCCAGATGCTGAGCGCCATCGAGGAATGGAATGCCGCCCTGAATGGCGTGGCTCGCATCGACGTGGTGGCTTCGCCGGAGGGACGAGGCGCCAACCAGAGCTGGCTGATCAGGAAAGCGCCGGGCAAGGAGGGGGTGCGCGAACTCGGAAGACGGACCCAGAGCCTGGGAAGCGTTCAGGGCATGCCGCTGGGAGGCGGAGTGTTGCTGATCTTCCCCGATGCGAGGGCCTATCTGCAGCAGTATTCGCTCAGCCTGCGAGACGTCATGATGCGGGAGATCGGGCACCTCATGGGGCTGCGGCACCTCGAGCACGAGGAACTCCTGGCGCAGGACTACGCGCCCGGTGACCTTGGCTGTGTGAATGAGGCGACGGCCACCGCCGTGGCGGCAATCCTGAAAGTGCCCGCAGCGGCGTTGAACTGGTGCGAGCCCAATTGAAGGCGCGCAGCGGTCGCATCGTCGGCCGAGGTTCGAGGTGAAACCCAATGCGGGTATCGAGTCTTCGCTGCCCTGATCGTTGCCGCAAGGCCACGATACGCCGCTGAGAGCCAGGCTCCGCAGCGGGGCCATTCGATCATGCGGAGGAAGTTAATCTCCTAGCCGGCCTCGCCGACGATAACTCCTGCTCTCGCAGGAACGTCGGTCGGACGAGGATCCTAGACACGCCCGTGGCAGTGCTTGAACTTCTTGCCCGAGCCGCAGGGGCAGGGGGCGTTGCGTGAGACCTTGCCCCAGGTCGACGGATCGTTCGGATTGATCGGTCCGTTGGTGACCGGTCGCGGGCGATGCAGCGTCGCCACGCCGCCACCGTCCGGGTCGGCCGGATCGTAGGCGGGATCGTCGCTCATCGCCGCGGCCTGCGCCGGATCCTCATGCACCTCGTGCATGTTGGTCGGCATCTCGGGCATCGGAGGCGGCTCCATGCGGATCTGCAGGGTCGCCAGCAGCGTCACGACCTGTTCGCGCATGTTGGTCAGCAGGTCGCTGAAGAGGTTGAAGGCCTCACGCTTGTATTCGTTCAGCGGATCCTTCTGGCCATAGGCGCGCAGGCCGATGCCCTGGCGCAGATGGTCGAGATGGAGGAGGTGGTCCTTCCAGTTCTGGTCGAAGATCTGCATCAGCACGCTCTTCTCGACCTGGCGCCAGACCTCGGGCCCGTACTGCGCGGCCTTCTGCGCGAACACGCGCTCGACGGCGTCGTTCAGGCGTACCTTGATCTCCTCGTCGGCGATGCCTTCTTCCTTGGCCCATTCGTCGACCGGCAGGTCGAGGCCGAAGATGCGCTGCACATCGTCCTTGAGCTCGCCGACCTTCCACTGCTCGGCGTAGACGCCTTCGGGGATAGTCCGCTTGACGAGCGTGTCGACCACGTCGCGGCGCATGCCGGCGACGGTCTCGGACACGTCCTCCGTGCCCATCAGCTCGATGCGCTCCTTGTAGATCTCCTGGCGCTGGGCGTTCATCACGTCGTCGAAGCGCAGCAGGTTCTTGCGGATCTCGAAGTTGCGCGCCTCGACCTTGCCCTGCGCCGTTTCCAGCGCCTTGTTCAGCCAGCGATGGGTCAGCGCCTCGTCGTCGGCCATGCCCTTCTTCTGGACCCAGTCGAGGACCTTGTTGTTGCCGAAGATGCGCATCAGGTCGTCTTCCAGCGACAGGAAGAAGCGCGAGGCGCCGGGGTCGCCCTGGCGGCCCGAACGGCCGCGCAGCTGGTTGTCGATGCGCCGCGATTCGTGGCGCTCGGTGCCGACCACGAACAGGCCGCCCGCTGCGCGCACGATCGGACGATCGCGCTCGACGCCGGCGCGGATCTCGGCCTCGACGCGGGCGATCTCGGCGTTGCGGGCCGCCTCGTCGGGGAACTTCGCGGTGATCTCGGGCACGCTCTGCTGCACCAGCATCTCGACGTTGCCGCCGAGCTGGATGTCGGTGCCACGGCCGGCCATGTTGGTGGCGATGGTAACGGCGCCCGGACGTCCGGCCTGGGCCACGATCTGCGCTTCCTGGTCGTGGAAGCGGGCGTTCAGCACGTTGTGCGGAATGCCGGCCTTCTTCAGCGCCTCGGACAGTTCCTCGGACTTCTCGATCGAGACGGTGCCGACCAGCATCGGCTGCTGGCGCGCGCGACATTCGCCGACCAGCTTGACGATGGCGCGCGTCTTGTCGGCGAGCGTGCGGTAGATCTCGTCGTCGGCGTCCTTGCGGGCGACCGGGACGTTGGTCGGGATCTCGACCACCTCGAGCTTGTAGATCTCGGAGAACTCCGCCGCCTCGGTCAGCGCCGTGCCGGTCATGCCCGAGAGCTTCGGGTACATGCGGAACAGGTTCTGGAAGGTGATGGAGGCCAGCGTCTGGTTCTCGCGCTGGATCTCGACATGCTCCTTGGCCTCGAGCGCCTGGTGCAGGCCTTCCGAATAGCGACGGCCCTGCATCATGCGGCCGGTGAACTCGTCGATGATGACGACCTGGCCGTCCTTGACGATGTAGTCGACGTCGCGCGCGAACAGCTTGTGGGCGCGCAGCGCCTGGGTGATGTGGTGCAGCACCGACACCATCGTCGGCGCATAGAGGCTGATGCCTTCGGCCAGCAGCCCGTCGGCGCGCAGGATGTCCTCGATCGCCTCGATGCCCGCGTCGGTCAGGACGACGGTGCGGTTTTTCTCGTCCTTCTCGAAATGCTCGGCCTTGAGCTGCGGGATCACCGTGTCGGCGCGGCGGTAGAGCTCGGAGGAATCCTCGGCCGGGCCGGAGATGATGAGCGGCGTGCGCGCCTCGTCGATCAGGATCGAATCGACCTCGTCGACGATGGCATGGTTGAAGGGCCGCTGGACCATCGCGTCCAGGCGATACTTCATGTTGTCGCGCAGGTAGTCGAAGCCGAGTTCGTTGTTGGTGCCGTAGGTGACGTCGCAGGCATAGGCCGCCTTGCGCTGCTCGTCGTCGAGTTCGTGGACGATGATGCCGACGGTGAGTCCGAGGAAATTGTAGACGCGGCCCATCCACTCGGCGTCGCGGCGGGCGAGGTAGTCGTTCACGGTGACGACATGCACGCCCTTGCCGGGCAGGGCATTCAGATAGACCGCCAGCGTGGCGACGAGGGTCTTGCCCTCGCCGGTCTTCATCTCGGCGATCTTGCCCTGGTGCAGGACCATGCCGCCCTTGAGCTGGACGTCGAAGTGGCGCTGGCCGAGCGTCCGCTTGGCCGCTTCGCGCACCGTGGCGAAGGCTTCCGGCAGCAGCTGGTCGAGCGTTTCGCCCTTGGAAAGGCGCTCCCGGAACTCGACGGTCTTGCCCCGGAGTTGATCGTCCGAGAGTTTGACCATCTCCGGCTCGAGGGCGTTGATCTTCGCCACCGTCTTGTCGAAGCCCTTGACGATCCGGTCGTTGGCCGTCCCGAACAAACTCCGGGCGAGCGCGCCAAGCATGAAAACCTCGATATTCTAATGACTTAGGCGGGCACATAGGCCCGCCCCCTGCGTGAGAGATAGAGAGCGGGTCGGGGAGTGTCAACGCAGCCTGCCAGCGCAACCGTCCCGCCGCGGCAGTGGCAATCGCTGTGCAATCGTCGCGCCACCTGTCGGAAGGGAAGGCCCCGCCGGCGAACGCCTCGCCATGGACGCGGTACTCACGAAAAAGTGCCGCAATTCAAAGCCATTACGCCTCTCGTCGGGGAGGCGGCGCTTGCTTGGCCCAAGCGGGCCTGTGTAAACGGTCTGCGCCTTTCGTATTGAATGAATCTGCTGGAGTCCGCCATGAGCCATGACCTGCGCAACCTGCGCCTCGCCCTCCTGAGCGGCGCGGTCGCCCTCCTCGCGGGACCCGTTCTGGCCCAGACTCCGCCGCCGGCACAGGCCCCCAAGCCGCCCGCAGGACAGCCCGCCGCGAAGCCGCCGGCCGCCGCCGCGACCCCGGCCCCTACCGCCGTCAAGGATCCGGTCGTGGCGGTCGTGAACGGCCAGCAGATCCGCCTGTCCGAACTCGAAATCGCCCAGCAGTCTTTGCCGCAGCAGTATCGTTCGATGCCGTTGCAGGCGGTGTTCCCGGCGCTGCTGGAGCGCATCATCGACAGCAAGCTGGTCGTGCAGGAAGGCAAGAAGACCAAGACCAACGAGGATCCGGCGTTCAAGAAGCGCATGGCCTTCGTCGAGGAGCAGGTGCTGCAGGATTTCTGGATCCAGCGCGAGATCTCCCGTCTGGTCACCCTGGAGAAGATCCAGCAGCGCTACCAGGAGCGTCTGAAGTCGATGCCGCCGGAAGAAGAGGTGCACGCGCGCCACATTCTCGTGGCCACCGAGGACGAGGCCAAGGCGATCATCGCCGAACTGAAGAAGGGCACGGCTTTCGACAAGCTCGCCAAGGAGAAGTCCACCGACAAGGCGTCCGGCGCCGAGGGCGGCGATCTTGGCTGGTTCAAGAAGTCCGACATGGTGAAGGAATTCGCCGATGCCGCCTTCGACCTGAAGAAGGGGCAGACGTCGGAAACGCCGACCAAGACCCAGTTCGGCTTCCACGTCATCTCGATCGACGACCGCCGCACCGCGCCGCCGCCGGCGCTTGAGGAACTGTCCGAGCAGATCCGCGAGGAACTGGCGCGCGAGGCCATCACGGCCCAGCTCGACCGGGTCCGGTCCGGATCGAAGATCGAGAAGTTCAACATGGACGGCACCAAGGCCGAGGCGGCGCCCGCCACTCCGGCCACACCGGCGGCTCCCGCCGCCACGCCAGCCAAGCCGGCTGCGCCGCCGAAGTAAAGACGCGCAGAATCGCCTCCAACTAAAACTCACGTTTTAGGGCGTTTCTGGTGTAGTCTCCGCCGCTGGCCGGTTGCTTTTCCGCAGCCGCGCCCGAGGGGAGAAACATGTCCGCCAACCACGCCCTATCGCCGCTCGCCCCCAAGACGACGCCGACGCTGCCCCGCATCGCCGGCGTAAAGCTGGGCGTCGCGCGCTCCGGCGTGCGTTACAAGGACCGCGACGACGTACTGCTGGCCGTGGTGCCGGCCGGGGCCACCATCGCGGGCGTCCTGACCAAGTCCAAGACCTGCTCGGCGCCGGTCGACTGGTGCCGCAAGAACCTCGCCCGCGGCAAGGTCCGCGCCATCGTCGTGAATGCCGGCAACGCCAATGCCTTCACCGGCAAGCTGGGCGACAAGGCGGTCGAGGAGACGACCCGCTCCATCGCCCAGGCGCTGGGGTGCCCGCGCAACGAGGTCTTCATGGCCTCTACCGGTGTGATCGGCCAGCCGCTCGACTGGGAGAAGATCGCTGCCGTCGTGCCGACCCTCATCAAGTCCGGCCGCGAAGACGCCTGGTCGTCGGCTGCCGCCGCCATCATGACCACCGATACGTTCCCCAAGCTGGCGACGCGGCAGGCCAAGATCGGCGAGCGCACGGTTACGGTGAACGGCTTCCTGAAAGGCTCGGGCATGATCGCGCCCGACATGGCGACGATGCTGGGGTTCGCCTTCACCGACGCGAAGATCCCCGGACCGGTGCTGCAGAAGCTGCTGTCCGACGCCGCTGACAAATCGCTGAACTGCGTCACCGTCGATGGCGACACCTCGACCAGCGACACGCTGCTGATGGTCGCCACCGGCGCGGCGCGCCATGCGCCGATCGAGGAAGCCGACGATCCCGTGCTGGCCGATTTCAAGCGCGCTCTCGACGAGGTGCTGATCGAGCTCGCGCAGCTTCTCGCCCGCGACGGCGAGGGCGCCACCAAGTTCGTGACCATCAACGTGGGCGGCGCCTCGTCGAACGGCGCGGCCCGCAAGATCGGCCTGGCGGTCGCCAACTCGCCGCTGGTCAAGACCGCGATCGCCGGCGAGGACGCCAACTGGGGCCGCATCGTCATGGCCGTCGGCAAGTCCGGCGAGCGCGCCGACCGCGACAAGCTGCGCATCTCGATCGGCGGCGTGCGCATCACCGACGCGGGCCAGGTCGTCCCGAACTACGACGAGGCGCCGGTCGCCCAGCACATCAAGGGCTCCGACGTGGTCATCGACATCGACCTCGGCATCGGCCGCGGACGCGCCACCGTCTGGACCTGCGATCTCACGCACGGCTACATCGACATCAACGGCAGCTACCGTTCTTGATCTCGTTCGAAGACGAGTGTCCGGGCGGCCCGCCGCCGTTGGGCGAGCGTCCGCTCGTGCTGGTGGCCGCCGTCGCGCTGGTCGATGCCGACAGCCGTGTCCTGATCGCCCAGCGCCCGCCGGGCAAGTCGATGGCGGGCCTCTGGGAATTTCCCGGCGGCAAGGTCGATGCGGGCGAAACGCCCGAACATGCGCTGGTGCGTGAACTGCACGAGGAACTGGGAATCGAGACGGCGACGAGCTGCCTGGCGCCGATCGCCTTCGCCAGCCACGGCTACGAGAAGTTCCATCTGCTGATGCCGGTCTTCGCCTGCCGCAAATGGAACGGCACGCCCCAGCCGCGCGAGGGCCAGACCCTGAAATGGGTCGTGCCGATGGACCTCAACAAGTATCCGATGCCGCCCGCCGACCTGCCGCTGGTCGGCCTGCTGCGGGATCTTCTGTAGCTATTGCGCCGGCGTGAGCTGCGTGCCGGGGCGCCAGCCCACCAGCTCGCGGAAGATCAGTGCCTGCGCGGTGGCCGCCACCGCGGTGCCGCCGTAGGAGACCAGCAGCGCCGCCGTCCAGGTGATCACGGCGGCCGACTCGCCGGCACCCAGAATGCCGCGGGTCAAGCCGAGTACGACCAGGGTGGCCACCGTCGTGGCCATTGCACCGCTGAAGAATACCAGGAACAGGACGCCGATGATGGTCCAGGCATTGCCCCGGCTGTAGGCCCATGACTGCCGCGGCGTGAAAGGCTCGTCGATGGCGGTCGCGGCGAGCCCGAAGCTCACGCGCAGTGCCAGGATGATCGAGATGGTGAAGCCCAGCCCGATCGGCGCCGCCAGCGCCTGCTTGCGGGCAATCTCGGGATCGGCCGCAGCACCGGCCGCCAGCAATTCCGGGTCGACCGTGCCGAGCGTCAGCACGAAGGCGGCGAGCAGCACGAAGGTGATGCCGCCGATCTTGATCAGATGGACGAGGAAGGCCATCTCGCGGGGCGACCAGCCGAGGCCGGGTAGCCGGTCCACGCCGTTCGGCCCGAGCAGGACGAGGCGCTGCCACGCCACCATGAACATCACCGTCGGCACCATGTCGGCGGCCTTCTCGATCAGCACCGGCATCAATGAGTCGCGCGTCATCAGCGACCCCAGGAGCCGGATCGCCAGCGAGGCGATCCACGGGATGGTCACGAGATGGAAGAACAGCCCGAGATTGGCCAGCACGAAGCCGAAGCTTTGGGCGACCAGGCCGCCGAACGAGAGTTTCACTGCAGGCACGTCGTCTAGCTCCGTTCCACTTTTTCGCCGGCACTGATTTCCGAAGTCCCCAGCGCCTCCGCCAGGCGCTGCGCGGCGCTACCGGGCTTGAGGGGCCTGGGCTGCGAGGCGTGCGGCGCCCAGCCATGCAGGAAGAGCACCTCGAAGCTCGCCAGGACGCGGCCGCTCGGCCGGGCGAACCGCTCGCCGTAGAGTTCGGCGGCGCGCAGCAGCATGGCGCGCCCCGTCAAACCGCGGCGACGACCGACCACGAGGTTGCTCTCGCCCATGGCGCTCAGGTCGCGCATCAGCGCGAGCGCGCTTTCGTATTCGACCTCGATCGTCTCGCTGTCGGCCACCGGCAGGGCGAAGCCCGCGCGCTGCAGCAGGCCCGCGGCGTCGCGCAGGTCGGCGAAAGGCGACACGCGTGGGCTCAAGCCCCCGTCGATCTCGCTTTCCGCCGCCGCCAGCGCCTGGCGAAGCTGCCACAGGGTGGCGCCGCCCAGCAGGGCACCGAGGAATAGACCGTCGGGCTTCAGGATGCGTGCGATCTGGATCAGGGTGCCGGGCAGGTCGTTCACCCAGTGCAGGTCCATGGCGCTCAGGACCAGGTCGAAGCGGCCGGCGGCGAAGGGCAGGAACTCCTCGTCGGCGACGACGGCCGGCCCGCGCGCCCGGGCCGCGAAGCCGCGTCCCAGATCGGCCCGCACCAGATGTTCGACCATCGCCCGGTCGCCGAGCGCCTTGGCCACTTCGTCGCCGTGGCTGCCGAGATCCAGCGCCAGCGGAAAGCTGCGGCGCACGTCGCCCAGCCGGTCGACCAGCCGCTCGGCGATCTCCCGCTTCAGGAAGTCGTGCCGCTCCCAGTCGCGGGCGGCACGCTCGCGGCGGCGACGCAGAAGGGTCCGGTCGAACACCAGCAGGGGATCGAGGCTCGTCACAGTGGGTATGTAAGGGCAAAGAGCGGTCGCCGGTAGGGGAACGCCATCCTGTGGGCGCATTTGCCCGCCCCAATCCGCGTCATGTTGCCGACGGGCGTCAGCGGAGTCTTTGCCGGCATGGGCCGGGCGGTGCTCGATGCCGTGTTGCCGCCGCTTTGTCTCGGCTGCAACGAGATCGTCGGCGTTCCCGGTGCGCTGTGCACGCGCTGCTGGCAGGGCTTCTCCTTCATCTCCGCGCCCCAGTGCGCCTGTTGCGGCACGCCCTTCGCGGAGGATCTCGGGTCCGGCGCGCTCTGTGCGGGCTGCCTCGCGCGGCGGCCGCGCTATCACCAGGCTCGCGCCGCACTGGTCTACGACGACGGCAGCAAGCGGCTCGTCCTGCCGTTCAAGCATGGCGACCGCACCGACATCGCGCGCGCCTGCGGGGCGTGGATGGCCCGCGCGGGCGCGGACCTGCTGGCCTCGGCCGATCTCGTGGCACCGGTGCCGCTGCATTGGCGGCGGCTGTTCGTGCGCCGTTACAACCAGGCGCAGTTGCTGGCGCGGATCGTCGTGCGGACGGCTGCGACCGAACGCAAACCGCGTCTGATGCCGGACCTGCTGCGCCGGCGGCGCTGGACGGGTTCGCAGGCCGGGCTCAGGGCCCGGGAGCGGCGGAGCAATGTCCGGGAGGCCTTCGACATCCACCCGAAATGGCTGGCCGAGGTTTCCGGCAGGACCGTGCTGCTGGTCGACGACGTGCTGACGACCGGCGCGACGGTCGAGGCCTGTGCGCGCGTGCTGGAACGCGCCGGGGCCCGGCGGGTTGATGTCCTGACACTGGCGCGGGTTGTCCGGCCGGCGTTATAGTCGGCAAAAGAGGTTAACCATGGCCAAGATCGAGATCTACACCTCGCCGTTCTGCGGCTACTGCGCACGGGCCAAGAGCCTGCTCGACAGCAAGGGCGCCGAGTACGAAGAAGCCGACGTCATGATGGACGACAACAAGCGCGCCGAGATGCGTTCGCGCACCAATCGCACGTCGGTGCCGCAGATCTTCATCAACGGCCAGCATATCGGCGGCTCCGACGATCTCGCCGCCCTCGAACAGGCAGGCAAGCTCGACGCGCTGCTCGCGCAGCCCGGCTAGGGGATTTTCGACATGACCGCGTTCAAGGCTGGGCTGATCCAGACCAACGTCAGCAACGAGATGGCCGAGAACGTGGCCTTCCTGCGCGAGCAGGCGAAGCTCGCGCGCGATGCCGGCGCCGACTTCATCATGACGCCGGAGAATACCGGCCTGATCGGCGCCAACCGCACCGAGACGCTGGCCAAGGCGCAGACCGAGGAAGAGCACGCGATGCTCGCAGCCTGCCGCGCCAGCGCGCGCGAGACGGGCGCGTGGTTCCTGCTGGGCTCGATCCACGTGCGCGTGCCGGGCGAAGAGCAGATCCGCAATCGCTCCTACCTGATCGATTCGTCGGGCGGCATCGTGGCCAGCTACGACAAGATCCACATGTTCGACGTTCAGCTCGCCGGCGGCGAGAGCTACCGCGAATCCTCGACGTTCAAGCCGGGCGAGAAGGCGGTGCTCGCTGAGACGCCGTGGGGCGTGCTCGGCATGACGATCTGCAACGACCTGCGCTTCCCCTATCTCTATCGCGAACTGGCGCATGCCGGCGCCACGATGCTGGCGATCCCGTCCTCGTTCACCGTGCCGACGGGCCAGGCGCACTGGCACACGCTGATGCGCGCCCGTGCCATCGAGACGGGATGCTTCGTCTTCGCGCCGGCCCAGGTCGGCACGCACAAAGGCTCGAACCGCAAGACCTACGGCCATTCGGTCGCCGTCGCCCCGTGGGGCGAGGTGATCGCCGATGCCGGCGGGGAGAAGGCTGGCTTCGTCATCGCCGACGTCGACATGGCGAAGCTCGAGGAAGCCCGGAAGATGGTCCCGTCACTCACCCATGACCGCAAGTACGCGGCACCGGCTCTGCACAAGACGGCGATCGCAAAGGCGGCGGAGTAACCGTCTGTCGTACTTCGCGACGAGGCCCGTAGCGCGGGTGTGACGGCCGACGGGTGAGAGCCGGCGCATCGACGAACAGCGCCAGCAATTCGCCGTCGACCTCGCCATGTATCGGATCGCGAGCAAATTGCGGCCCCAAGCTCGACGGGGGTGCCGAATCGCGCCACTCTCGGTGGGCACACCCCGGAGTATCCGATGTCCTCTCCCAGCCTGGTGATTCGCAACGGCACCATCGTCGACGGATCGGGCGGCGATCCCTACGAGGCCGACCTCTCGATCGTCGAAGGCAGGATCGCCGCGATCGGCAAGAACCTTCCCAAGGGGCAAGAGGAGATCGACGCGCGCGGCAGGCTGGTGACGCCGGGTTTCGTCGACGTGCACACGCACTACGACGCGCAGGTGACCTGGAGCGAGCGCCTGTCGCCCTCGTCGTGGAACGGCGCCACGACCGTCGTGATGGGCAACTGCGGCGTGGGCTTCGCGCCCTGCCACGAAGACCAGCACGCGATGCTGATCAACCTGATGGAAGGCGTCGAGGACATTCCCGAGGTCGTGCTGTCGGAAGGCCTGCCGTGGAACTGGCATTCCTTTCCGGATTTCATGGATGCCATCGCCGCGCGTTCCTATGATGCCGATGTCGCGACTCAGGTGCCGCACGCCGCGCTGCGCGTTTACGTGATGGGCAAGCGCGGCGCCGACCGGGAGCCCGCGACCGAGCAGGATCGCCAGCGTATGGCCCAACTCACTGTCGAGGGCCTGCGCGCCGGCGCGCTGGGTTTCTCGACCTCGCGCACGCTCAATCACCGCTCGGCCGACGGCAAGCACATCCCGACCCTGCGCGCCGAGGAAGCGGAACTGACGGCGATCGCCCGCGCGATGCGCCAGGCCGATGCCGGCTGGCTGCAGATCGTGTCGGACTTCCAGGAAGGCGAGGTGGCTTTGTTCCGCCGTCTGGCGAAGGAGTCGGGACGGCCGGTGACCATCACCCTGTTGCAGTCCAATGCCCGGCCCGACGGCTGGCGCGAGACGATGGCGGAGATCGACGAGGCCAATCGCGAGGGGTTGCGCATCACCGCCCAGGTGCGCTCGCGGCCGACCAGCGTGTTGCTGGGATTGGAACTCTCGCAGACGCCTTTCACGGGCCGGCCGAGTGCCGACCGCATCGCCCGCCTGCCGTTCGCAGAGCGTCTGGCGCAATGGCGCGAGCCCGGGTTTCGCGCGCGCGTCCTCGCCGAAGCTTTCCAGGGCGACAAGCAAAGGCGCCTGGTCGACCGCTGGGATCGCATGTTCCCGCTCGACGATCCGCCCGACTACGAACCGACCGCCGAACAGAGCGTCGCCGCCATCGCCGCGCGGCAGGGCCGTCCGGCCGCCGAGGTCGCCTACGATCTGTTGCTCGAGCGCGACGGCAAGCAGATTCTGTATCTTCCGGTGACCAATTACGTCGCCGGCAATCTCGACGTGGTGCGCGAGATGATCGACCGGCCCAACACGCTGCTGGGCCTCGGCGACGGCGGCGCCCATGTCGGCATCATGTGCGACGCCACGGCGACCAGTTACACGCTGACCCACTGGACGAGGGATCGGGCGCGCGGGTCGCTGCTGCCGGTGTCGTGGGCCATCAAGCGGCTGACCGCCGACAACGCTTCCGAGATCGGCCTGCGCGATCGCGGCCTGCTGAAGGTGGGGCTGAAGGCCGACATCAACGTCATCGACTACGACAACATGCGACTGCGGCGGCCCGAGGTGGTCTACGACCTGCCGGCCGGCGGCAAGCGCCTGATCCAGCGGACGGATGGCTTCGACGCGACCATTGTTTCGGGCGAGATCGTCTATCGCGGCGGCGAGGCGACCGGTGCCTTGCCCGGCCGCCTGGTGCGCGGCGCCCGCGACGCCTGAGCGCGATCAGAGAAGGCGGGCGGCGATCCTCTGCACCATGGCCATCTTCGGCTGGCTGATCATCCGCGCCTCGTAGGCGGTCACCGAGAATTTCCCGCGCACCAGATCGAGCAGTTCGCCGTCCTTCAGCAGGAACTCGGGCCGGCTCGGTTTGCCGAATCGTTCGTTGCCTTCCATGAAGGTCTCGTAGAGCAGGATGCCTCCGGGCAGCAGCGCGTCGAGCAACACCGGAAAGAGCGGCCGGTGCAGGTAGTTCGTCACGACGATCGCGCCGAAGCGGCGGCCGGGCAGCGGCCAAGGGGAACCGTCCTCGAGATCGGCCTGGATCGCCTCGATCGTCCCGGACGCAGGGATCGCCGTTACGTCGCGGTCGACCGCCGTCACGCGATGGCCGCGGGCCGCGAAGAACTCGGTGTGGCGGCCCTTGCCGGCCGCGACGTCGAGCACGGCGGCGTCGGGCGGGACCAGGCCGGCCCAAACCGCGATCCAGGAGGAGGGCGTCATGTCCGGCGTACTCCCGCGCCCTTCAGGTTCAGCAGATTGCCGGACAGGATCAGCGCGGCGCCGAGGATCGTCAGCATATCGAGTCGCTCATTATAGAGCAGCCAGCCGGCGAGGGCGGTGAGCGGCACGCGCAGAAAATCCATCGGGACGACCACCGTGGCGTCGGCGTGCAGCATCGCGCGCGTCAGGCAGTAGTGCGAGAAGGTGCCGCAGAAGGCGATGGCGATGACCCATGCCCAGACATAGGCCGAGGGCCAGCGCCAGACGTCGAGCGCCGGCACCAGGCCGATGATCGACTGGATGAGCAGCATCCAGAACAGGATGGTCACCACGCTGTCGGTGCGCGTGAGTGACTTCACCATGGTGACGGAGATCGCGAAGCCCACCGCGGCCGCCAGCGCGATGAGCTGGCCGGGCACGATCTCGTTGGTGCCGGGCCGCACGATGATGATGACGCCGACGATGCCCAGCGCCACGGCGAGGTTCTTCCAGAGGCCCATGCGCTCGCCGAGGAAGGCCACGGCCAGGATCGCCGTCCAGATCGGCATGGTGAACTCGATCGAGATGACCTGGGCGAGCGGGATCAGGGTCAGCGCCTGGAACCAGGCGAACTGCGCGCCGTAGTGAGCGATGTTACGGCCGACCTGCTGCCAGGGACGCCTGGTCCTGAGATTGCGAAAGCCGCCCGCGTGATGGATCAGCGGATAGAGCATCGCGATGCCGATGACCGAGCGCATCTCCATGATCTGGAAGACGTCGAGTTCGCGCGTCGTCTCGCGGCCGGCGATCGCCATCACGAGCATCGCCGCCAGCCAGCCCGCCATCCAGAAGGCGGCCTTCAGGTTCGAGGGTTGAGGCGCGGTCATGGCTGAGGGGGCGAGCTGCTTTTACGGGGGCGGGGCGTGGAGCGGCGGGGCGCGACAATCGGGCCTTGCGTCCGGCGCGACAAGCCACCATTTTTCGGATTGTCATGATTTTGTATCGCTTGCGCTGCGCCAAGGGCCACGAGTTCGATAGCTGGTTCAAGGACAGCAAGACCTATGAGCGTCAGGAGAAGAAGTCGCTGATCGGCTGTGCCGTCTGCGGCACGGCGAAGGTCGAGCGCGCCCTGATGGCGCCCCGCATCGGCAAGAAGGGCAAGGATGCCGCGCTGCCGGCCGCCGTCGAGGCGCCCGCGGAGGCCGCCGCGCCGTCAGCCGAGCAACAGCAGCAGATGGCGGCGCTGGCCAGGCACATGCCCAAGGAACTGCGCGAGGCGCTGCTCAAGGTCCGCGCCGAGGTCGAGAAGAACTGCGAGCATGTCGGTGACAAGTTCGCCGACGAGGCCCGCAAGATCCACTACGGCGAGAGCGACAAGCGCGGCATCTACGGCGAAACCAGCGACGAGGAAGCCGAGGCGCTGGCCGAGGAAGGCATCGAGTTCGGCCGCCTGCCCTGGATCCCGCGCGGCAACTGAGTTCGGCGCGCCGTCGCTGCTTTAACTAGCGCCGCTTAAAGGTCCTTCGCTGCGCTCAGGATGACAGCGCTTTTGTCATCGGCGCACCGCGCCAAGCCCAACAATGTTGTCATCCTGAGTGTAGCGAAGGACCTCTATCTTGTCCCTCAACGCGTCGGGGTTCCGGGCGCGGTCCCATACAACATGTAGTTCACGTCGAGGTCGTTCCGGTTCAACGACCACTTGCGGCTGAGCGGAGCATAGACGACGCCTACGATTTCCTGCGGCTCGATCCCGCCGGCCCGCAGGCCTCGCGCAACTTCGGAAGGCTTCAGGAATTTCTTCCAGTCGTGGGTGCCGCGGGGCAGCCATCCCAAGATGTATTCGGCGCCGGCGATGGCCAGCAGCCAGGCTTTTGTCGTGCGGTTGAGCGTCGACAGGAAGAGGAGGCCGCCGGGCTTCACGAGGCGGCCGCAGGACCGCAGGAACAGATCCACGTCCGCCACGTGCTCCACGATCTCGAGGGCCAGCACGACGTCGAATTGTGCGCCGCTTTCGGCCAGCGCCTCGGCGGTGCCCTGGCGATAGTCGATGGCTAGGTCCTGGCGCGTAGCATGCACGGACGCGGTCGCGATGTTGCGGGCCGAGGCGTCCACGCCGGTGACCGACGCGCCGAGCCGGGTCATCGGCTCGCTGATCAGACCGCCGCCACAGCCGATGTCGAGTAGCGACAGACCCTGCAACGGCTCGCCGTTCAGGGCGTCGCGCCCCCAGTGGGCGGCGACCCGGTCGCGGATATAACCGATCCGCACCGGGTTCAGCCGGTGCAGCGGCGCGAACTTGCCGGCGGGATCCCACCATTCGTCCGCGATGCGGGAGAAGCGTTCGACTTCGGCCGGATCGACCGTTCCGGCAGTGGGGATATGCGTGGTTTCGACCATGGCTACCCTTGACCCATATGGCGCCGCCGGTGTCTATAGCCCGCTTTCCGGGCAGAGGCTTGCCCTTCGAGTAGGCTCATGGCGCGCATCGTTCTGAAATTTGGCGGTACTTCGGTCGGCGACACGGATCGGATCAAGAACGTCGCGCGCAAGGTCAAGGCCGAGGTCCTGCGCGGCAACGAGGTCGCGGTCGTGGTTTCGGCCATGTCGGGCGCCACCAACCAGCTCGTGAAGTGGGTGAACGAGATCTCTCCGCTGCACGATCCGCGCGAATACGACGTCGTCGTGGCGACAGGCGAGCAGGTCACGATCGGCCTGCTGGCGATGGCGCTACAGCAGGAGGGTGTGAAGTCGCGCTCCTGGACGTCTTGGCAGCTTCCGATCAAGACCGACGACGCCTATGCCAAGGCGCGCGTGATCGAGATCGACACGGTCGAACTGGCCAGGACCATGTCGGCGGGCGAAGTGCCGATCGTGCCGGGCTTCCAGGGCGTTTCGCCGGACGGCCGCATCACGACTCTGGGCCGCGGCGGCTCGGACACCTCGGCGGTGGCGCTGGCGGCCGCCCTCAAGGCTGATCGTTGCGACATCTACACCGACGTCGACGGCGTCTACACGACCGATCCGCGCATCGTCGAGAAGGCGCAGAAGATCGATCGCGTGACCTACGAGGAAATGCTCGAAATGGCCTCGCTGGGCTCGAAGGTGCTGCAGACGCGCTCCGTCGAGCTGGCGATGAACCATCATGTGCGTGTGCAGGTGCTGTCGTCGTTCGACGAAGCGCTCGGCAGCGATCTGCCCGGAACTCTGGTTGTGGACGAGGAAGAGATCATGGCCCAGGGCCTCGAGAAGTCCGTCGTGAGCGGCATCGCCTTCGCCAAGGACGAGGCAAAGATCACTGTGACGCGCGTGCCCGACCGGCCCGGTGTCGCCGCAGCGATCTTCGGACCGCTGGCCGAGGCCAACATCAACGTCGACATGATCGTGCAGAACGTGTCGGTCGACGGCAGCTCGACCGACATGACTTTCACTGTGCCCAAGGCCGACCTCGCTCGTGCAGTACAGCGGTTGGAGCAGGCGAAGGGCGAACTCAAGTTCGCCGAGGTGAAGTCCGACCTCAACGTGTCCAAGGTTTCGGTGATCGGCGTCGGCATGCGCAGCCATGCCGGCGTGGCGCTGAAGATGTTCGAGACCCTGGCCGCCAAGGGGATCAACATCCAGGTCATCTCAACGTCGGAGATCAAGATCAGCGTGCTGGTGGCCGCCGAGTACACCGAACTGGCGGTGCGGGCTCTTCACACGGCCTATGAGCTGGACGCGGCCTGAGATTTCGGCCCTAAAGTGCAGTCGGACTCTGCGAATTAGCCGGTAGGCAGTCCGGCGCGGGTCTTGCTATAAGCGGCGCATGGACGCCGCACTCGCCCATATGCCTTGCCTGAACGCCCGCCCGACCAAGTCGGCGGCCGCGGCCTGGCGAGTTTGCGCCTGCGTCATCGACCGCAGCTTCGTCGTCATTCGACTCAAGCATCCCGCGGTCTGACCATGGAGAGATCAACTCCCCTGGCCGGACCGCGAATGCTCCTCAAGCGGCTCCGGGACACGATGGCGCGTGCCGAGTCCGTCGAAGTGACGCTGGGCGAAGTCGTGCGGCTGGTCGCGAACGAAATGGTGGCCGAGGTCTGCTCGATCTACCTGCTGCGGGCCGGCGAAGTGCTGGAACTGTTCGCAACCCAGGGCCTCAACCCCTCGGCCGTCCATAGTACCCGGCTGAGGGTCGGCGAGGGTCTGGTCGGCGACATCGCTGCCCACGGTCGCCCGCTGGCGCTCGACGATGCGCAGCACCATCCGCAGTTCGCCTACCGCCCCGAGACCGGCGAGGAAATCTATCATTCGCTGGCCGGCGTGCCGATCGTGCGCGCCGGCAGGGTGCTCGGCGTGCTGGTCGTGCAGAACCGCACGCGGCGCCAGTACGACGAGGAAGAGGTCGAGACGCTGCAGACCATCGCCATGGTGCTGGCGGAGCTGGTCTCGGCCAGCCACGTCGTCAGCCCCAACGAGGTCCAGCAGGTCGACGGTATCGGGTTGCTCCCGCTGCGCGTCGACGGCGTGCAGCTCACGCCCGGCGTCGCGATCGGCCATGCCGTGCTGCACGAGCCCCGCATCGTCATCCAGCGCGTGGTCGCCGAGGATGTCGAGCAGGAGCAGGTCCGCTTCCAGGAGGCCCTGCGGGGTGTTCGCGAGGACGTCGACCGCATGCTCGAGGCGCACGACATGCAGTCGGGCGAGCAGCGCGAGATCCTCGAGACCTTCCGCATGTTCGTCGACGATCGCGGCTGGGCCGAGCGGGTGCGCGAGGCGATCGACTCGGGCCTCACCGCCGAGGCCGGCGTCCAGCGCGCCTTCGACGACGTGCGGACGCGTCTCGGCCAATCGACCGATCCCTATATCCGCGAGCGGCTGAGCGACCTGCAGGATCTCTGCAACCGCCTCCTGCTGCGCCTGACCGGCCGCGTGGCCGTCGATCCTGCCTCGTTGCCCGACGACATGATCGTGATCGCCCGCGACATGGGGCCGGCCGAGCTGCTTGACTATGATCGCAACCGGCTGCGCGGCCTCGTGCTGGAAGAGGGCTCTGCGTTGAGCCACGTGGCGATCGTGGCGCGTGCCCTCGACATCCCGGTCGTCGGGCGCGCGCCCAATGTGCTGGCACGCGTCGAGGCGGGCGACCCGATCGTGGTCGATGGCGACAATGCGCAGGTCCTGGTGCGGCCGGCCGAGGACATTCTCCAGACCGTCCATCTTGCACTCGATGCACGAGCCGAGCGGCGGCGCAAGTACGCGGCGCTGCGCGACCTGCCGTCGACGACGCGCGACCAGGCGCGCGTCTCGCTCAACATGAACGCCGGCCTGCTGATCGACATGCAGCATCTCGACGATACCGGTGCCGACGGGGTGGGCCTCTATCGCACCGAGATTCCGTTCATGGTGCGTTCGGAGTTTCCCGACGTCGATGCACAGGCCTGGCTCTATGGCCGCGTGCTCGATCTTGCCGATGGACGGCCGGTGACTTTCCGCACTCTCGATGTGGGGGGTGACAAGGTCCTCCCCTATATCGACTCGTTCGGGGACGAAAATCCCGCAATGGGCTGGCGTGCCATCCGCATTGGCCTCGACCGCCCGGCGATGCTGCGCCGCCAGTTGCGCGCGATGATCATGGCTGCGAGCGGCCGCCCCCTGTCGATCATGTTTCCGATGATCGCTGAGGTCACCGAATTGCTACGGGCGCGTCATTTGCTCGATCTCGAGCTCGATCGCGCCAAGCGCCGGGGTCAGCCCGTTCCGGAGGGCGTGCGTGTTGGCGTCATGTTCGAAGTGCCGGCGCTGGCCTGGCAGCTCGACAGCCTCCTGCCCCACGTCGATTTCATATCGGTGGGCACCAACGATCTGATGCAGTTCCTCTACGCCGCCGATCGCGGCAACAGCAGGCTCGCCGGACGCTACGACAGCTTGTCCCCGGCGCTGTTGAGACTGCTACATTTTGTAGTGAATAAGGTGCGCCCGGCGGGCGTCGACATTTCTGTCTGCGGCGAGATGGCGGGGCGTCCTGTCGAAGCACTGGCGCTGCTCGCGGTGGGCGTACGTTCGTTGTCGATGTCACCCGGCGCAATCGGGCCCGTGAAGGCGATGATCCGGTCGCTCGATCTCAACGAGGTCGTTGGTTTCATGAGCTCTGCGCTTACTCAACCCGATCGTCCGTTGCGTGAGACGTTGCGTCTCTTCGCCGCCGATCATGCGATCGAAATTTAGCGACTCGAAGTCGAATCGCTTTTGCCCTGCCATGGGGCCTCTGCTAAGAGTCGCGACGAGGGGACAAGCAGGGAAATTCAATGCCGGATCAGGTTGACTGGCGGGCGATTGAACGCGAGGCCGGATCAGGCCAGGCGGTCGGTCGACTCCTACGCGATCAACGCGAGGCGCGCGGTCTGGACCTGACTCAAGTCGAGAAGAGCATCCGCATCCGGCGCGCTCATCTAGAGGCGATCGAGGAAGGGCGTTACGACCTGCTTCCCGGCGCCGCCTACATCCCGGCGTTCCTTCGCGCCTATGCCGCCCATGTCGGTCTCGACCCCGAAAAGGTCATGACCGCCTATCATCTGTCGGGCGCCGTTCCCATCAAGCGTCCGGTGACACTGCCCGCCGATTTTCCGGTCATGGAAAGGCGCGCGCCGATCGGCCTCGCCGTCCTCACCGTGCTGCTCGTCGTCGCCGCTGGATATGGCGTGTGGCACTACATGCCGCGCGACCAGGCCGTCGTAGCCGAGAAGGTTCCGCCGGTGCCGGACCGCCTGCTCTCGGAACGGCCGAGTGCGCCGGCTGTGACGGCCGCGCCGAAAACGACTGCTCCGCCCAATCCTTTCGTTCCCCAATTGCCCCCCACGCCGGGCCAGGAGACCCGCACCATCAACGGCTCGCTGCCGGCCCAGGTCTGGCCGGCGCAGCGCGTCGATAGCGGGGCGCCAGCTGCGCCGCTGGCGCCGCCGCCCGTCGTCGTGGCCGTTCCTGCGCCGCCGCCGCCGGTCGTGATGAACGTCCCGGCCATCGGCCAGGCTCAAGCCGCCCAGCCGCCGGCGTCGATCGAGCCGCCGCGCATCGACCAGCCGAAGCCGGTCGAGGAAGCCACGGCCCGCCAGCCCGATCCGGCCACGCAGCCCTCGCTGCCGGTCCGGGTCAACACGCCGATCAGTGTGAAGACCAACAGCTGGGTCGAGCTTCGGGCACCCAACGGCGACGTGCTGACGCAGACCTATGTCCGCGCCGGCGAAAGCTACGTCGTCCCGGCCGGGATCGCCTACCGCATCACCGAGGCCCGCTGACGCGGGCTCTCTGGCGGAGGCGAGGCCTCGCCGCTACATTGTTCCCATGAGCATCAGACCGTACCGCGACATCCAGCGCCGCAATTCGCGCCGGGTGATGGTCGGGTCCGTCCCGGTGGGCGGCGATTCGCCGATCACCGTCCAGACCATGACCAACACGCTGACCGCGGACGCCGACGCGACGATTGCCCAGATCCGCCGGTGCGAGGAGGTGGGTGTGGATATCATCCGCGTGTCCTGCCCCGACGAGGAGTCGACGGCGGCGCTGCCGCGCATCGTGAAGGCCGCGAAGGTCCCGATCGTGGCCGACATTCACTTTCACTATAAGCGCGCCATCGAGGCGGCCGAGGCGGGCGCCGCCTGCCTGCGGATCAACCCTGGCAATATCGGCAATGCCGAGCGTGTGCGCGAAGTGGTGAAGGCTGCGAAGGACCATGGTTGCTCCATGCGCATCGGCGTCAATGCCGGTTCGCTGGAAAAGGATCTGCTCGAAAAGTATGGCGAGCCCTGCCCGGAGGCGATGGTCGAGAGCGCGCTCGATCATGCGCGCATCCTGCAGGATCATGATTTCCACGAATTCAAGATCAGCGTGAAGGCGTCCGACGTCTTCCTGGCGGTTGCGGCCTACCAGCAGCTTGCCGACGCCTGTGATTACCCGCTGCATGTCGGCGTCACCGAGGCGGGCGGTACGCGCACCGGCACGGTGAAATCGTCGATCGGCATGGGCTCGCTGCTGTGGGCCGGTATCGGCGACACGATCCGCGTCTCGCTCTCGGCCGAGCCGGAGGAAGAGGTGCGCGTCGGCTTCGAGATGCTGAAGGCGCTGAACCTGCGGCACCGCGGCGTGAACATCATCTCCTGCCCGTCCTGCGCCCGCCAGCAGTACGACGTCATCCGCACCGTCGAGGCGCTGGAGAAGCGGGTCGCCCACATCACCACGCCGATGACGGTGTCGGTGATCGGCTGCGTGGTGAACGGGCCGGGCGAGGCCCGCGAGACCGACATCGGCTTCACCGGCGGGGGCTCCAATACCCACCAGGTCTATATCGCGGGTGTCCCTCACCATCGGCTCAAGGACGCCAACGTCGTCGACCATCTCGTCGGGCTGATCGAGAAGAAGGCGGCCGAGATCGAGGCTGCGAAGGCGGAAGAAGCCGAGCGACATCGCGCCGCCGCGGAGTAGCGGTTCCAGGCTTTCCTTTCCCGACGATTTTTCGAGGCGATATCCCGTGAGCAAGATGCAACCCGTGCGTGGCACGCACGATCTCCTCCCCGACGACTACCGGCGCTTCGCGCATGTCGTCGACACCGCGCGCGACGTGGCGCGCCTCTACGGCTATCGCGAGATGGCGACGCCGATCTTCGAGTTCACCGAGCTCTTCGCGCGCGGCATCGGCGAGACCACCGACGTCGTGTCGAAGGAGATGTACACCTTCAAGGACCGCGGCGATGAATCGCTCACCTTGCGGCCGGAATATACCGCCGGCATCTGCCGCGCCTTCGTCTCCAACGGCGAGCTTGCCCAGCAGCTTCCGCTCAAGGTCTTCGCGGCCGGACCGATGTTCCGGTACGAGCGGCCGCAGAAGGGGCGCCAGCGCCAGTTCCACCAGATCGACCTCGAGGTGCTGGGTGCGCCCGAGCCCGGCGCCGACATCGAGGTGATCTCGGTCGCGGCCGACATTCTCGACCGGCTCACGATCCTCGATCGCTGCGTGCTCAAGATCAATTCACTCGGAGACCCGGAGAGCCGCACCGGCTACCGCAAGGTGCTGATGGACTATTATTCGGGCCACACTGCGAATCTTTCCGAGGATTCACGCAACCGCCTGGCGCGCAATCCGCTGCGCATCCTCGACAGCAAGGACGAGGGCGACAAGGCGATCAACGTCAATGCGCCGAGCTTCTCCGATCACCTGAACGAGGCCAGCCGCGACTTCTTCAAGTCGGTGCAGGATGGGCTCACGGCCGCCGGCATCGCCTTCGAGGTCGATCCTGCGCTGGTGCGCGGCCTCGACTACTACACGCACACCGCTTTCGAGTTCGTCACGACCCACATCGGCGCGCAAGGCACCGTGCTGGGCGGCGGCCGCTATGACGGGTTGATCGCCGAGCTGGGCGGGCCGCCGACGGCCGGCATAGGCTGGGCGGGCGGCATCGAGCGGCTGATGATGCTGGCCGACGAGCCCAAGCCCCTGCCGCGGCCCGTCGTCATCGCGCCGCTGGGCGCGGCGGCCGAGGCCAGGGCGCTCGGCATCGCGCGGACCTTGCGCAAGCTGGGCATCGCCGTCGAGCAGGAGTATCGCGGCAACATGAAGCGCCGCATGCAGCGCGCCAACAAGCTCAATGCCCGCGTGGCGCTCATCATCGGTGACGACGAGCTGGCCAAGGGCGTGGCCCAACTGAAGGATCTCGACAGCGGCGCCCAGCGCGAAGTGCCGCTCGACGGTCTCGCCGAAGCCCTGAAGGTCTGAGATGTCGCTGTTATTGAAACTAAACCAGGTCGTGACGCGCCATGCCGAGCTGCAGGCGGCGCTGTCCGCCGGCACGCTCGACTCGCAGAAGTTCGTCGCGGCGTCGAAGGAATATGCCGACCTCGGCCCATTGGTCGAGGCGGTTAACGAATGGCACAAGGCCGAGCGCGAGTTGAAGGATGCGGAGGCAATGGCCGCCGATCCCGACATGAAGGCGATGGCGGAGGAAGAGGCGGCCGAGCTGAAGAAGCGCTTGCCTGAGCTGGAGCGCACCGTGAAGCGCATGCTGCTTCCGAAGGACGCCGCCGACGAGAAGAACGCCATCCTCGAAATCCGCGCCGGCACCGGCGGTGACGAGGCTGCGCTCTTTGCGGCCGACCTGTTCCGCATGTACCAGCGCTACGCGGCGGAAAAGGGCTGGAAGTTCGAGGTCATGGAACTGTCGGACACCGGCATCGGCGGCTATCGCGAGGCGATCGCCACGGTGACGGGCCGTAGTGTGTTCGCGCGTCTCAAGTTCGAATCCGGCGTCCACCGCGTGCAGCGCGTGCCGGCCACCGAGGCGCAGGGCCGTATCCATACTTCCGCGGCGACGGTGGCGGTGCTGCCGGAAGCCGAGGAGGTCGACATCAAGATCGACGAGAAGGACCTGCGCATCGACGTGTTCCGCGCCTCCGGACCGGGTGGCCAGTCGGTCAACACGACCGACTCGGCGGTGCGCATCACCCATATCCCGACCGGCGTCGTCGTCAGCCAGCAGGACGAGAAGAGCCAGCACAAGAACCGCGCCAAGGCGATGAAGATCCTGCGTGCCCGCCTTTACGACGCCGAGCGCCAGCGCCTGGACGATCTGCGCTCCGCCGATCGCAAGGGGCAGGTCGGCTCGGGCGACCGCAGCGAGCGCATCCGCACCTACAACTTCCCGCAGAGCCGGGTCACCGATCACCGCATCAACCTCACCCTCTACAACCTCGCCGAGGTACTGGACGGGCGCGGGCTCGATGCGATCGTCGATGCGCTGACCGCTGACGACGAGGCCTCGCGGCTGGCGGAGCTCGCGGCCTAGTCCGTGACGGTGGGCACCTCTTACGACGCACTCCTGCGCGACACGGCCGTCGCGCTGACGGCGGCCGGTATCGACAATGCCCGCTTCGAGGCCCGGCTGCTGCTCAGCCACGCCACCGGGATGACCGTGGAGCAATTGATCGCGCGAGGGCCCGATCCGGCGCCCGCCATGGTCGAGACAGCTCTGCGCGAGCTCACGGCGCGCCGCGTGCGCCGCGAGCCGATGGCCTACATCCTGGGCGAGCGCGAATTCTGGGGCCTTCCCTTCAAGGTCTCTGCGGCAGTCCTGGTGCCGCGGCCCGACAGCGAGACGCTGATCGAGGCCGTCCTCGGTCTGTTTCCCGACCGTGGCCGACCGCTGCGTATCGCCGATCTGGGGTTGGGATCGGGCTGCCTCCTGCTCACCCTGCTGCGGGAGTATCCGCAGGCGAGCGGTGTCGGGATCGATGCCTCGCCCGAGGCGCTCGAAATGGCCAGGGTCAATGCCGGGGCGCTGGGCGTCGCCTCCCGGGCGCGCCTCGAGGCGGGCGACTGGCGTGAGGCCGGCTGGGCCGGGCGGCTGGGCGGTCCGTTCGACCTGCTGGTGTCCAATCCGCCCTACATCGAGAGTGCCACCGTCGATGGGCTGATGCCCGAAGTGGCGCGCTACGAGCCCCGGCTGGCACTCGACGGAGGCGACGACGGGCTTGCGGCGTATCGCATCATCGCCCGCGAGGCGCCCGGGCTGGTCGTTCCGGGCGGCTGGGCGGTCGTCGAGGGGGGCGAGGGACAAGCGGCTGATATCGCCGCCCTTTTTGCAGCCGTGGGCTTCACGCCCGGCCCGCCCCGGCAGGATCTGGGCGGGGTCGACCGGGTGGTGCCGGCCCAGCATTAAGAGGTTGGCAATCCGGGGGAATGGGACTAGGTTCCTTTTACCCCTTGGGGGGCTGGTCCGACCGGTTAGTGGCGGCGGACACCAAACCCCCTGAAATCAGCCGTGACGGCGCCCGCGAAGGGCAGGGGGGTTCCAACAACAACATCCGTCCGGCGTGTAACTGGCCCAGGTTAATGAGACCAAACAATCGTCAGCGGTCGCGCGGCGGTCGCAGTGGTGGCGGCGGTGGCGGCGGTGGTAACAACCACCATCACAAGCCCCAGCATCACAATCCGAACCGCCCGCCCAATCGAAACCAGATTTTCGATAGCAGCGGCCCCGACGTTCGGGTCCGCGGTAATGCCAACCAGGTCTTCGACAAATACCAGTCGCTGGCTCGCGAGGCCGCCTCTTCCGGCGACCGCATCCTGGCCGAAGCCTATTACCAGTACGCCGACCACTATTTCCGCGTGATCCAGTCCATGGGTGGCTTCGTGTCGCGCAACCAGGGCTGGGAAGGCGGCGAGGACGGCCAGCAACCAGGGCAACCCGGCCCGCAAGGGCAGCAGCCCGGCCAGCCGCAGCAGGGCCAGTCCGGAGGCCAGCAGCCGAACGGCGGAGACAACCAGTCCGGCGACCGCGGCGAGCAGGCCCCCCCGGAGCATCGCTCTTCAGAACACCGGCAGGGCGATAACCGCCAGGGTGATAACCGCCAAGGCGATAACCGCCAGGGGGAGCATCGCCAGGGCAATCAGCGCCAGAACGATCGCCGCCAGAACGACTATCGTCCGAACGATCGAGACCGTGATCGCGACGATCAAGGCGAGGCCGAACCGGGTCTCAACGGCGTGGCGTTCCTGCAGAACGGTCGCAATGCGACCGGCGGCAATGACCCGGCGATCGACGAACAGCCCGAGGTTCCGGAATTCGTCCCTGCGAACGGCGGCCGGCGCGCCTGACCGTCAGCCTCTGACAATCCCGAAAGAACGCCCGCCGGCAGCCGCCTGCGGGCGTTTTTCGTGGGAAGGGGGCTAAAGGTGGATCAAGGTCGGTGCGACGAAGGCCAGCACCGTGAAGCCCAGGCCGAGCACACCCAGGCCGGCCGACAGGAAGGTCAGCCAGACGACCGCTGTGAGGGCGGCGGCGCCGGCCAGCACGATGGCGAGCTGGAAGCAGGCCGAGCCGTATTCGAACATGTGATAGGCGGCCATCGACCGGTCGCGATGTGCTTCCTTGAGCTTGGCGCGCGCCGCCAGTTCCTTGCGGCCCTCGTTGGTGTCGGGCTCGGTATCGTAGCGCTGTGCCGTCTGGCGCCACCGCTCGGCCTGCGCCTTGAGGGCGGGTGGCACGGTGTCCGGGCTGTCCTTGAATGTGGCCTCCACCTCTTCGGCGGCAGTCCTCAGGGTGGTCTGCCGGATGGTCTTGGACTGGAAGAACGACCACAGGTTGGAGGCGTCGATGTGGCTCGAAAGCCCGTTCGTTTGGGAGCTCTTGCCGCCCATTTCCGAGACCGCCAGCAGGGCGGCGAGGATCGCCACCAGCAACGCGATCTTCTTGTTCGAGCTGTCGACGTGGCCGTGTCCACCAGACATTCCAGTGCCTCCAAATCTTGGTTGGCGGCGTTCTTAACCCACGTTTCGAGGAGGCGAAAGCCGCACGGAGTCTGAGGTCTTGTACGTCGCAAATCTGATCCCATATCGCCTTCAGGACGCCTCCAATGAGGGTCCGCTCTTCCGCCCGCCGCTCGACGGGGGCGTAAAGGAAAGGGTTGAGTATGAATCAGGAAAAATACACCGAACGCATGCGGGGCTTCCTGCAGAGCGCCCAGATGATGGCGCTTCGCGAGGGCCATCAGCGGCTTATTCCAGACCACGTTCTGAAGGTCCTGCTCGACGATCCGGAAGGCCTCGCAGCCAACCTCATCGCCGCCGCGGGGGGCGATTCACGCGCGGTCTATCGCGCCGTCGAAGCCAATCTCGCCAAGCAGCCCAAAGTCGAGGGCCAGGGCTCCGGCCAGATCTATCTGGCGCCCGAGACCGCGCGCCTGTTCGACCAGGCCGAGACCATCTCCGAGAAGGCCGGCGATTCGTTCGTCACGGTCGAGCGCATGCTGGTCGCGCTGGTGCTCGCCAAGGGTACCGAGGCGGCCGAGGCGCTCGCCAAGGGTGGCGTGAAGCCCCAGGCGCTCGAGAAGGCCGTTCAGGAGCTGCGCAAGGGCCGGACTGCCGACTCGGCGTCGGCCGAGGACAGCTACGACGCGCTGAAGAAGTATGCGCGCGACCTCACCCAGGCGGCGCGGGACGGCAAGCTCGACCCGGTGATCGGCCGTGACGAGGAAATCCGCCGGACCATCCAGGTGCTGAGCCGCCGCACCAAGAACAATCCGGTGCTGATCGGTGAGCCGGGCGTCGGCAAGACTGCCATCGCCGAGGGCCTCGCGCTGCGCATCGTGAACGACGACGTGCCGGAATCGCTCAAGAACAAGAAGCTGATGTCGCTCGACCTCGGCTCGATGGTCGCGGGCGCCAAGTTCCGGGGAGAGTTCGAGGAGCGGCTCAAGGCCGTGCTGTCGGAAATCTCTTCGGCCGAGGGCGAGATCATCGTCTTCATCGACGAGTTGCACACGCTGATCGGCGCCGGCAAGGCCGACGGCGCGATGGACGCCTCCAACATGCTGAAGCCCGCCCTGGCGCGCGGCGAACTGCATTGCGTGGGCGCCACGACGCTCGACGAGTACCGCAAGCACATCGAGAAGGATGCCGCGCTGGCGCGGCGCTTCCAGCCTGTCTTCGTGGCCGAGCCGACGGTCGAGGACACCATCTCGATCCTGCGCGGCCTCAAGGAGAAGTACGAGCTGCATCACGGCGTCCGGATCGCGGACTCCTCGATCGTGGCCGCCGCGACCTTGTCCAATCGCTACATCGCCGACCGGTTCCTGCCGGACAAGGCGATCGACCTGATGGACGAGGCGGCGAGCCGCATCCGCATGCAGGTCGACAGCAAGCCCGAGGCGCTGGACGAGCTGGACCGGCGCATCATGCAGCTCAAGATCGAGAAGGAAGCGCTCAAGAAGGAGAGCGACCAGGCGTCGCGCGACCGTCTCGAGCGTCTCGAGAAGGAGCTGTCGGAACTCGAGCAGAAGTCGGCCGCGCTGACGGCGCAGTGGACTTCCGCGAAGGACAAGCTCGCCGATTCGCAGAAGGTGAAGGAGCAGCTCGACAAGGCGCGCTCCGAGCTCGACATCGCGCAGCGCCGAGGCGAACTCGGCAAGGCGGGCGAACTGGCCTACGGCGTGATCCCCGACCTCGAGAAGAAGCTCAAGGAAGCCGAGACCCAGGAGGTCGCGGGCGGCAAGGGCGTGAAGGAAGAGGTCATGCCCGAGGACATTGCGGCCGTCGTGTCGCGGTGGACCGGCGTGCCGGTCGACAAGATGCTGGAAGGCGAGCGCTCCAAGCTCCTGCGCATGGAAGAGGAGATCCATAAGCGGGTGATCGGCCAGGACGAGGCCGTCGTGGCCGTGGCGAACGCGGTGCGTCGGGCCCGGGCGGGTCTGCAGGACCCGAACCGTCCGATCGGTTCGTTCCTGTTCCTCGGCCCCACGGGTGTCGGCAAGACCGAGCTCACCAAGGCGATCGCGGCGTTCCTGTTCGACGACGACACCGCGATGGTGCGCATCGACATGAGCGAGTTCATGGAGAAGCACTCCGTGAGCCGCCTGATCGGCGCGCCGCCGGGCTATGTCGGCTACGACGAGGGCGGCGTGCTCACCGAGGCGGTGCGGCGCCGGCCGTACCAGGTGATCCTGTTCGACGAGGTCGAGAAGGCGCATCCGGACGTGTTCAACGTGCTGCTGCAGGTGCTGGACGACGGTCGCCTGACCGACGGGCAGGGCCGCACGGTCGATTTCAAGAACACGCTGATCATCCTGACGTCCAACCTGGGCAGCTCGCATCTGGCGGCCCTGAAGGACGGCGAGCCCACCGAATCGGTGCGCGAGCAGGTCATGGAGGAGGTGCGGCGGGCTTTCAGGCCCGAGTTCCTGAACCGCCTCGACGAGATCCTGCTGTTCAACCGGCTGAGCCGGGCGCACATGACGGACATCGTCGAAGTCCAGATGCAGAAGCTGTTGAAGCTGCTGGCCGATCGCAAGATCGAGCTGAAGATCGACGGCAAGGCGCTGCAGTGGCTCGCCAACAGGGGCTACGACCCGGTCTACGGGGCGCGGCCGCTCAAGCGGGTGATCCAGCGCAGCCTGCAGAATCCGCTGGCGACGCAGCTTCTCGAGGGCAGGATCGGCGACGGCGATACCGTCGAGGTCGGCGTCGAGAACGGCGAGCTGACGGTCGGCGGCGAGCGCGTGATGAGCGACGCCGCCGACTAAAGACTAGAGCGTTTCACGTTTTGACGAGAGCATATCCGGCGCTGTGAATGTAGTTGCAGCATTCGGATTGTCGGATGGTCTTGAGAAGGTCTCCGATGTACCGCGAGAGGCCTTCGGGGGTGCG